>OMKS01000514.1_pt1 | contig 36128 bp, 33 predicted proteins | sample 1674721 | NCBI WGS metagenome assembly OMKS01 (sample SAMN06264996, study PRJEB25208) | sediment metagenome | isolation source: hot spring sediment | place: USA: California | collected 2014-09-02 | reverse complement strand
AATCATATTTGAAGGCCGGTTACCGGTTTACTGACAACTCAAACCCGGACCGTTTACACAAAATGCTTTACAGGCCCGCGACTAGAACTTCTCGCCCTGGAAAGGGAGAACCGCGCCTTGCGCGTTCGGCTGGAGGACAAAACGGCGGCCCGAACGGCGGCCGCGCTGGCCCTGGAAGAGAGAGACCCGCTTTCACGTTTTCGCGGACAATGTCCAGGCGGCGATTTATGTTATCAACGAGCAGGGTCAAAACCTGTACGCCAATCATTTCATGGCCACCTTGTGTGAGTACGACCGGGAGGAACTGTCGCGGCTGCCGATTTTCGCGCTGGCGCACCCGGACGGAAGATCGCGACCTGACCATCAGGCGCACCCGGGCGCGCTTCGACAAGGAAGCGCCGTCAACTCCGTACGATGTAAAAATCGTAACCAAAAACGGGAACGTTAAGTGGGTTGAGCTTTGCGCGCAAAACCTTGAACTGCATGGGAAAAGCGTGATTCTGGGCACGGCCGTCGACATCACGGCCAGGAAAAAAAGCGAGGCCGCCCTGAACTGCAGCGAAGAGAGGTTCAGGGCCTTCACCGAGAATTCACCGGTAATGATCTACACTTACGACAGCCGGGGCTATTTCACTTATGCCAACAAGCTGTGCGAGAAGGCGACCGGCTACGCCCGGGAAAATTTACTGAAAATGCACTTTTCCGCTCTCCTCGATGACGCCGACAAGGAAATCGGCCGGCAACAAGCCGTGGCCCGTTTCGCGACGAGCGAGCAGATCCCTTCCTGGGACTGTCTGATTTGCAGAAAAGACGGCACGCGACGGCGCTGGGAGCTTTCCGGAATCAGGCTGGAGGATGACCACGGCGAACCGATGATTCTGGGCAACGCCATCGACATCACCGACAGATTCGCGGCGGAGCAGGCCCTGAAAAAAACCAAGCTGTCCCTGCGCGATGAACAGGAACAGTTGCTGACCACCCTGCGCAGCATCGGGGACGCGGTCGTCACCACCGATCTCGAAGGTCGCGTCGTCCTGCTGAACCGCGTCGCGGAGAAGCTGACGGGCTGGAGCCAGAACGAAGCCCGCGGGCGACGAATCGGCGAAGTCCTGGAACTCGTCCGGGGCCACAGCGCGGAAAACGCCGCCCACCCCCTAGCGCAAGCTATCCAAGGGGTGGTCCTGGAACCGGAAGAGGATACCATCTTGCGTTCACGCCGGGGGCAACCGTTATAAAATCGCCCACAGCGCGGCGCCGATTCACAATGAAAAAAGTGAGATCATCGGCGGAGTCATGGTTTTTCGTGACATCACCGACCGCGTCCGCCTGCGGGAAGAGGTGCTTAAACTCAAGAAACTTGAAAGCGTCAGCCGGCTGGCCGGCGGCATCGCGCACGACTTCAACAACCTGCTGACCGGAATAATCGGCAATATCGAGGTCGCCGGTCAGCGTCTGGCTCCGCCGCTTGACGCACGGGTCCGCCCCAATCTGGAAAAAGCCCTCAAGGCCGCCCAGCGGGCCGCCGGACTGACACAAAAATTATTGTCTTTCGCCAAGGGCGGCGAACCGGTCAAGGAAACCGCTTCACTGGTCGAAATCATTCGCGAATCCGCTGAATTTTCCCTGACCGGAGCAAAAATCGCCCTGCAGCTGGAGCTGCCCGCGCAGCTCTGGGCGGCCGAGGTTGACGCCGGCCAGATCAGCCAGGTGATTCAGAACCTGGTACTTAATGCGGTTCAGGCCATGCCCCAGGGCGGCGTCATCACCATCAGCGGCGCCAATCTTGAGCTGAACGCACCGCGAGCCGCGGGTCTGCCCCTCAAGCCCGGCCCCTATGTGAAAATCTCGGTGCGGGATCAGGGCTGCGCTATCCCCTCGGATCTGCATGACAAAATTTTCGATCCCTTCTTCAGCACCAAGGAACAGGGCAGCGGTCTGGGCCTGTCGGTGATTCACGCGATCGTCGCCAAGCATTGCGGACACATCGAAGTCCGTTCGAAACCGGGCCGCGGCACGGAATTCACCGTCCTGCTGCCGGCTCTCGGCCTCAGCCTGCCCGCCCGGGGGGAAAACGCCGGTGACAAAAGAACCCGAAATCGCGGCAAAGCGGATTCTGGTCATGGACGATGATGACGCCATTTGTGAAATTCTTAGTGAACTTCTCTGTGCTTACGGTTGCGAGGTGGTGGCCGTCGGCGACGGAAGACAGGCTCTGGAGATCTATCAACAGCAACATTTCGACCTGGTCATCATGGATCTGACGATTCCCGGAGGTCTGGGAGGGCGCGAAACCATCAAGCTGCTCAGAGCCTGTGATCCCCAGGTGAAAGCCGTGGTCTCCAGCGGCTATAACAACGATCCGGTCCTCGCTGATTATAAGCGCCATGGGTTTTGCGGCGTTCTCAACAAACCTTATATTGTTGAAGACCTGCAAAAACTTCTGCACAGGGTGATGACCTGAGGCGAGCAGCCGGAAGAAACCCACGCCTCGTTTTTAATCGCCGTCCGGCATCAGGCTTTTGGCTCGGCTGAGAATTGCTTCAGGGTTGTCCACTCCGGCCGCTTCGAGAAAGTTTTTCAGTTTCAGGACACAGATCGGACAGGCCGAATGAAACTCGCCATAGGCTTCCTCCAGTGGATCCACCATGTCACTGCAGAAATAGCAGGCTTCGTTCGCGCTGTCATAGAGATCCATGATGTCGTCGGCAAAAACCGGAACTATCTTCTCGATGTCGTCTTCCTCCAGCGGCGTCAGCCCCAACATGATTTTCAGTTCAAGCAAAACATATTTCTTGATGGCGGCAAAAGCTTCCGGGCCGATAGCATTCAACTTGCGATCAAGTTCGGCCAGCGACGCCTGAATTTCCAGCCAGGATTGCTCATCCTCGACCGAATTGTCCAGAGTCCGGCGCCGCGCCAGAATCTCCGTAATATCGACGACCTTCGCCGCCATGGGCTTCCTTTTTTCACTCTTGCCTAAGGGTTGCGGATCCGACCGTAGCCTCCAGCGCAGAGGCTACGGCCACGCCGGCGGCGTTAACACCGGGTCAAATCCGTTGTCAATCGTTATTTCATGACCAGCCACCGCCGACTTAAAAAACCTGCCCAGAAAGTCCCAGGGTTGCGGCCACAACTCAGTCTTCCTGCCAGTGACCAAGATTGCGGGGCGGCGGAGCCACTTTGAAAACCTCCTCCGGGGTGGTCAGGCCGGCGGCCACGGCATGGGCTCCGCTCAAGCGTAAAGGGCGCATGCCGTCACGGACCGATTGCCGCCGCAGAACCTCCAGATTGACGGAAGAGTTGATCAGCTCCACCAGATCCGGAGTAACCAGCATGATCTCAAAAATCGCGGTACGGCCAAGATAGCCGGTACGCCGGCATTCGGGACAGCCGACGGCGTGATAGACCAGTTCCGGCCGCCGAATCTTCCACGGAGCGGTCAGCAAATGCCACTGTTGACGGTCAAGGGGACCCGCTTGTTTGCAAAAGGGACAAAGGGTGCGCACCAGGCGCTGGGCCGTGATGCCAAGCAAGGTCGCCTGCAGCAGAAAATCGGAAACCCCGAGATCAAGCAGACGGGTGATCGCGGAAGCAGAATCGTTGGTGTGCAGGGTCGAAAGCACTAGATGACCGGTCAGGGAGGCCTGCACCGCAATTTCAGCGGTTTCCAGATCACGAATCTCGCCGACCATGATGATGTCCGGGTCCTGGCGCAACAGGGTCCGAACCCCACTGGCAAAGGTGACCCCGATGGCGGGCTGAACCTGCATCTGGTTGAGTTTGGGGTCGACGATTTCAATCGGGTCTTCCACCGTACAAACGTTGAGCTCGGGTCGGGCCAGATGCCTGAGGGTGGCATACAGGGTGGTCGTCTTACCCGAGCCGGTCGGTCCGGTAACCAGAATAATCCCATGCGGATTCTCGACCATGCCCCGCCAGGTTCTCAGCTCTTCCTCGCTGAAGCCTAGGTCTTTAAACGATTTCTTCAGGGCCTCGGGATCGAAGATCCGCATCACCAGCTTTTCGCCGAAGGTGGTCGGCATGGTTGACAGCCGAAGCTCGACCTCCTCACCCTGAGGAGTAATGGTTTTCAGACGACCATCCTGGGGCCGGCGTTTCTCAGCGACATCCATGCGCCCTAAAACCTTAATTCGACTGGTCACGGCCGTCATGACGTTGAGCGGCACCTGGTAAATTTGGTGTAGAACCCCATCAATGCGAAAGCGAATATTGCCGCTCTCGCGCCGGGGCTCAAGATGAATATCGCTGGCCCGCTGATCAAAAGCGTACTGCAGGAGCCAGTCGACGATATGAACCACATGCTGGTCGCCGGCATCAAGCTTGCCGGCCCGGCCCAGGGTGACCAGTTGCTCGAAATCGGAAATCCGGGAAACCGCATGCTTCCCGTCGCTGGCACCACGCACCGATTCGGCAAGGCTGAAAAACTCCTGCCGATAGCGCTGAATATCAACGGGATTAACGATTACCCGTTCAATATCCTTATGCAGAACCTGACTTAGTTCCTTGACCCAGTCATCGACAAAAGGCTCAGCCGTGGCCATCACCACCCGATTTTCCTCGACCTTGACCGGCATGATATTGAAACGATCGATATAGGCACGCGGCAGGTTGAGACCGGTAATGGCGTGAACTTCAAGCTTCAGAGGATCGATCCGCAGATAAGGCAGACCGGTTTTCGCGGCCAGCCAGCCGGTCAGCTCCTCCACCGTCAACAAGCCGCCCGGAGTCCGCCGATCGGTAAGCTGCAGGGCCCCGATCAGAGCCAGGGGATGCAACGGCAACCCTCTCTTGATCTGAGCGGAGCGGCGACAGTTTTCGGCGTCGTCCGGGCCGATAAAACCATCGTCCTGAAGCTCGCGCAGGAGAAAATCGAGTTCCAGGGGCCGGCCGTGCAGGCAGCGCGCGGCAAAAATCGTGATCCCTTCAAGGTCCATGGTTCTTCCTGAACTGATAAAATGAGGGCCGCGACCACCAAGCCGGACCGATCCATACTCCGGCCTGCACCATACACCGACCCAACAACCGCCGTCAAGCCGCGAATCATGGGCGCCCGCCCGATAAAATCAGCTTGACAAGGCCCCGGCAAATCCCTATTTTAGCGCCATGAGAATTCGTTATAACGCACCGGTTACTTTAACCCTGGCCCTTTTCTGCGGCCTTGCCATGGCTGCCCACCAACTTACCGGAGGAGCGACAACCGCGACCTTTTTCACCGCCTACCCCGGCCTGCAAGGCCCGATCCCCCTACATTACATCCAGTTTTTCACTTACATTCTGGGACACGGCAGTTTTCCCCACCTGAGCGCCAACCTTTCCCTGCTGCTGCTGATCGGACCCCTCAACGAGGAAAAATTCGGCTCCGCCCTGCTACTGGAAATGATCCTGGTCACAGCCCTGCTGACCGCCCTGCTAAACGCCGTTTTTTTCAATACCGGCCTGCTCGGAGCCAGCGGCATTGTCTTCATGCTCATTCTCCTGAGTTCCTGTGCCAACATTCGGGCCGGCGAAATCCCGCTGACCCTGATCCTGGTCGCCCTGCTCTATCTCGGCAACGAACTCCACGGCAGCTTCGGCAAGGACAACATTTCCCAGTTCGCGCATCTGACGGGCGGCGTTGTCGGCGCCTTTTACGGCCTGATCCGGGGCCACCGGCGCTAAACCGAGAAACGGACCCACCCGCGAATTTCCCGCAACCTTTTTCGGAATGATGACGGAGAAAAAACATGTCTGAAAAAAAAATATTTGTCCTCGACACCAATGTGATCCTGCATGACAGTTCCTCGCTCCAGCACTTCGCCGACAACGACATCATCATTCCGATAACCGTACTTGAAGAGCTCGACAGCTTCAAGCGCGGCAACGAAATCATCAATTACCATGCCCGTGAATTTGTCCGCACCCTGGACGAGCTCTGCGGCGACACGATCTTTGATCACGGGGTCTCGCTCGGACCCGGCCGGGGCAATATCAGCATTCGCCTTGACGAAGAACTGGCCCCGGAAATCAGCACCAGCTTCAGCCCCGCCAAGAAGGACCACCATATTCTCAATCTCGCCTTCATCATCAGCCGGCAGCATCCGGAACGAAAAGTCGTTCTCGTGACCAAGGACGTCAACCTGCGCATGAAGGCCAAGGCGGTCGGCGTCCTGGCCGAGGATTACACCAGTGACCATATCAAGGATATCAAAACCCTTTATACCGGCACCCGGACCGTCGCCGGCGTAAGCGATGAACTTATCGACCGCGTCTACGGCGACACCGCCCCCTTGGGTCCGAATGACCTGCCTTTGGAAAACCCCCTGCGGCCTAACGAATATATCATTCTGCGCTCAACCGGCAAATCGGCCCTGGCCGCTTATGACGCCGACAGCGGCCTGCTGCGCCGCGTTGAAAAAAGAAGCGTCTCCGCGATCATGCCGCGCAACGCCGAGCAGATTTTCGCCTTCGACGCCCTGCTCAACCCCAAGGTTCCCCTGGTCACCATCTCAGGCAAGGCCGGCACCGGCAAAACCCTGCTGGCCCTGGCCGCCGGCCTGGAACAACGCAGCCTCTACCGGCAGATCTATCTGGCTCGACCGATCGTCCCCTTGAGCAACAAGGACATCGGCTATCTGCCCGGCGATATCAGCTCCAAAATTTCGCCCTACACCCAACCCCTGTTTGACAATCTCGGCGTCATTCAGGCCCAGAATCGCGAAGGCAAGAACGCCCCCCATTTCCGCGATCTGCTGGAGGAGGAAAAGCTGGTAATTTCCGCGCTTTCCTATATTCGCGGTCGCAGCCTGGTAAAGATTTTCTTCATTGTCGACGAAGCCCAGAACCTGACCCCGCATGAGGTCAAGACCATTATCACCCGGGCCGGCGAGAACACCAAAATTGTCTTTACCGGTGATATCTTTCAGATCGACCACCCCTATCTCGACAGCCATTCCAACGGCTTAAGCCATATCATCGCCAAGATGCAGGGAGAAAAGCTCTACGCCCATATCAATCTGGAAAAAGGTGAACGCTCGCAACTGGCGGAACTGGCCAGCAACCTGCTTTAGAAGCGAGACCTTCGCGCAGCCGCCGGACCGGCGCGGACTGCGGGCGCCGGCGTTACATCGCTATTTATAAATTTACCTGGAAGCGGAAACCAGGAGACAACCTGTAAAGCACGAAAAGGAGATAATCATGGCGGAAACGGTTGACGAGATAACCCTGAACTACGAGGAGGACGGCCAGCAGCTGGTCAAGGAACTTGACAAGGAGATTCTGACTCGTGGAGCCTGGACGACAATTCTTTTCCGTTATCGGCAATGGGATAAAAAAACCGAGGCCTTCGGCAAGGACCTTTTCACGATCAGGCGCTACCGTAAGGTTCAGGGCAACTATCTGCCCCAATCAAAATTCAATATTTCAAACCGGGAGCAGGCGGCCAAGATTGTCGCGGTTCTCGAAAAATGGCTGGCGGCCCAGAAAGGGTAAGGGCCCCGAAACTAATGCGGGAATAAACCCCGCAAACCAAGAGGCCTTGTCGGCCCGCAAACAAGTACTTTCATCAGATCATTTTCTTATTTTTTCAAACCGAAAATAATCTGTGCGGCACTAAAAAACAACCGTTTCAGTCAATAACCAAAACGACAGGAGAAAACAAACATGGCGGCAATAAAAATTTTACTATGGAGCGGAGTTTTTCTTTTTTCAGCCCTGGGCCTGGGCGCGGCGGCGACCACGAGCGCAACCGACACGAGCCCCTATCCCCTGGTAATCATGGAAACCAGCCTGGGAACCATGGAAATAGAGCTTTATCCGGACAAGGCGCCGATCAGCGTACAGAATTTCCTCGACTATGTCGATGCCGGTTTTTATGACAACACCATTTTCCATCGCGTCATTCCCGGCTTCGTGATTCAAGGCGGCGGTTTTGATCAGGAAATGAACAAAAAGGAAACCCGGGCACCGATCATAAATGAAGCCGACAACGGTCTGCGCAACCTACGGGCTACCCTTTCCATGGCTCGCACTCCGCAGATCAACAGCGCCACCAGCCAGTTTTTCATCAACCTCAAGAATAACAGCGCCCTTGATCACGGGAGCCGGGATTTCGGTTACGCCGTTTTTGCCAAGGTAGTCAAGGGCGTCAGCGTGATTGATCAGATTGCCGGGGTTAAAACCACCACCAGGGGATCGTATCAGGATGTTCCGGAGGCAGCGGTGCTGATTATTTCAGCCCGCCGGGCGCAGACCGCAAGTCCGGGCAAATAGCTGACCCGGACGACCGGATCAATGTTGAGATTCCCGGCCACCTAGACAAGCGTTCCGTGCGCGGGGGATGCTCCCGGCACGGATTTAACGCCGCCAGAAAGTGGGCATGAAAAGCACGACCACGGTATAAAGCTCCAGACGGCCGGCAAGCATGGCAAAACTCAGAACCCATTTGATGGCATTGGGAAAATGAGCATAGTTGTCGGTCGGTCCGACCAGGCCGAAACCGGGTCCGATATTACCAAGCGTGGCCAGCGCCGCCGAAAGTGAACTGAGCAGATCAATTCCGGACAGGCTGACGACAAAGGTCACCAGCAGAAGCATGGCGATATACAGAAAAAAGAAGCCTGAAATCGCATAGACGATGTTCTTACGCACAACCTTGCCGGAAAAACGCAAGGGAAAGACCGCCTTGGGATGAATCAAGAATTTCATCTCATTGACCGCCTGTTTGAAAAGCGTGACAATCCGGATCACCTTGACGCCGCCGCCGGTGGAACCGGAACAGCCCCCGACAAACATCAGCAGCAACATAATCGCCTGGGCCATGTAAGGCCAGCTTTCGTAGTCCGCGCTCGCAAAGCCGGTGGTGGTCAGAATCGAGGCCACCTGAAAAGCGGCAAAACGCAAGGACTCGATCGGACTTCGATAGACCTGGTTAAAGTAAAGCCCACCGGCGACCAGCAGACTGGCGCCGACAAAAATCAGGCCATAGGCTTTCAGCTCGGTATTGCGCAAGAGGCTGCGGAAATCACCGGTCAGCAGCCGGAAATGCAGGACAAAATTCATTCCCGCCGCCACCATGAACAACGTGATCACCCAGTCGATATAAGCGGAGTCATAATAGGCCACGCTGGCGTTGCGCGTGGAGAAGCCACCTGTCGCCAGGGTCGCGAAGGTATGGGTCAGAGCGTCGAAAAAATCCATGCCGCCAAACTTCAGCAGCAGGGTTTGCAGCACTGTCAACCCCAAGTAAATATACCAGAGATACTTGGCGGTCTCGGCGATGCGCGGGGTGATCTTATCAACCGTCGGTCCCGGGGCCTCGGCCTTGACCAATTGCAGCCCCCCCACGCCCAGCAGGGGCAGGATAGCCACCGTCAACACGACGATACCCATGCCTCCGAGCCAGTGCGTCAGCGACCGCCAATAGAGCAGCGCCCGGGGAAGCGCCTCGATATCCTTGAGAATTGAGGCCCCTGTCGTGGTAAAACCGGAAATTGTTTCAAAATAGGCATCACAAAAAGAGGGAATGCTGCCGGAAAGATAAAAAGGCAACGCCCCGAGCAAGGCGACCGCTCCCCAGCCTCCGACCACGAACAGAAAACCATCCTTGAAGGAAGGCTGACCCCGACCGGAAGCCCGGGTCAGCCACAAAAAAACCACCGCCCCGAAGGCGACGGTCAGGATCGGCCAGGCAAAAGAGTGAATCACCGCCGCCTCCCGGTAGAACAGGGCCATGCCCACCGCCGTCAGCATGAAGGCGCAAACAATCAACAGCAGATAACAGACAATTCTCAGAATAATCAGCGGATGCATACCGGTTCGCCCTGCTCCATCAATGTAAAAAGAGCTCTTCCAGGGAATCGACCTGCTCTGATTTGGCGAAGGTCACGACATTATCACCGGCCTCGATCACAAATTCACCATGGGGAACAAAATTTTTACTGCCCGCGCCCTGCGGCCGGTTGACCGCGACCACCAGCGAACCGTTGGGCAGGGACAGCTCCTTGATCATTTTGCCGACCATGCGACTGCTGTTTCCCACCGTAAATTCAATAGCTTCGGCCTTGCCGTCGAAAATCGAATGCACCCGTTTGACGTTGCCCCGCCGAATATACTTGAGGATGGCGCTGACGGAGCTGGCCTTGGGGCTGACCGTGGCGTCAATTCCGAGTTTATCGGCGATATTAAGATAGCTTGATTTGTTGACCACCGGCACCACTCTCTTGACCCCCATGCTTTTGGCGTAAATCGCCGTCAGCATGTTCAGGGCCTCGTCCGGAGTCGTGGAAACCAGAAGATCGGCCAGATGCAGCTGTTCATCCTCGAAGAGCTTTTCATCGGCAATATCCTCATTGATGACCAGGGCTTCAGGAAAACGCTCCGCCAGATATTTACAATGCTGGTAATCCTTTTCCACGATCTTGACGCTGCGCCCGGTGGCCAGCAGGAATTCTGTTACATAGCAGCCGATTTTACCGCCGCCGATGACCACGACATGGTGCAGTTTATGACGAAAACGTCCGGTCCGGGCAAAAATGCGCTCCATGCTGTGATGGCTGGAAACAATATAAACCCGATCTCCTTCATAAATCACGGTGTCCCCGTAAGGAATAATCACCTCGTCGCCGCGACTGATTCCGGCGACAATAAAATTATAACGGATTTCGTGGCGGAGTTCGCGCAGGGTTTGGTTACGAAAGGGCGATTTTTCATCGATAAAGATATTGCGCAACTGAATATCGGTATCCTCGAAAAGCAGCACCTCGCCGGTCGCGCCATAGGCAACGACATTCATGATCGCGCGGGCGGCCTCAACTTCCGGATTAACCACATAATCGATTCCCAGCAACGAATGGCTCAAAATTCCGCTGCGGCGATACTGAACACTGCGCACCCGGGCGATTTTGGTTTTAACCTTGAACTCATTGGCCACCATCAGGCAGGAAACGATGTTGACCTCGTCCAGGTTGGATACCGCGATAAAGGTATCGGCTCCTTCAACCCCGGCCTCGGCCAGGGTTGAAGGATTGCTGCCCTCTCCCTGAACCACCAGACAATCCAGATGGTCCGCGACAAATTTGGCCCGCAGCGGATCTTTTTCTATCAGAACGACATCCTGATGGCTGGCTACCAACTGTTCAGCGAGGTGAAAGCCGACCTCGCCGGAACCGGAAATAACGATTTTCATCCGTCGTACTCCCCCATTGCCGGAATCAGACCATAACTTGACTTAAGCTTCGCAGAATTAGCAGACCGGAAATTGAAAGTCAACCAAGCACGCCGGACGGGACCTCCGACCAGAAAACAAAAAGGGTTGACAAGGACGGTCAATCGGAATAGAAATTCAGCGTGTTGCAAGGCTGTGGGCAAACGCCCAAAAGGCCGTTTAAACCCCTGCGACAGAGAAAATCAAGGTCTGCTTCCACCAGAACAAAGCGGTTCGCACAGACATCGATGGTCGAAAAAAACCCGGGCCCGGAGAACTTCTCATTCTCATTCCAGGCCCGGGTTTGCCGTCACTATGGGGTGAGTAGAGGGGGTCGAACCCTCGACCTCAGGAGCCACAATCCTGCGCTCTAACCAACTGAGCTACACCCACCACAAAAAAACTCCGCCGTTAAAAAACCGGCGCGAAGGGGACACTAAATAATGGAAAACCGGCCTTCTGTCAACCTGAAAATATGCCGGATCACCGTCCGTTAAACAAAAAATTCGATCGGGCACCACCGCCCGCGCCTGAACCGAGAACTCAAAGATGAAAATTCTACTTCATTGCTGCTGCGGACCCTGCGCGATCTACCCGATCGCCCAGTTGCGCCGCCAGGGCCATCAACTCCGAGCCTTTTTTTACAACCACATCCATCCCCATACGGAATGGGAAAAACGGCGGGCGACCCTGGCCGACTGGGCGGCGGCGGAGAACCTGCCGCTGATTGTCGATGAACGTTACCCCCTGCTTGAATTTCTCCGCAATGCCGCCTTTCGCGAAACCCGGCGCTGCCTGTTCTGTTATCATGACCGCTTGGAAAAAACGGCCCGCATCGCCCATAAAAGCGGCTATGACGCCTACACCACCACCCTGCTTTACAGCAAATTTCAACAGCATGAAAAAATTGTCGAACTCGGCCGGGAAATCGGACACCGCTACGGGGTCGAATTTTATTACGAGGATTTCCGCGCCGGCTGGCGTGCAGGCATTGAGATTTCAAAAGCTCGAGGAATGTACCGGCAGCAATACTGCGGTTGCATTTACAGTGAAGGGGAACGCTATCTGGGCAAACCGAAACTTTACGCTCACAGCGCGTCCGAAGACCCGCTGCAAGCGTAAAGCCCGATTCATCTAATGCGGAAGCGAGCCCCGCAACCCAAAGGGGTCTAGCGGCCCGTACCTAAAGGTATTTCCGTTAGTCACAAATAAGTACTCTCATCAGGCCCAGCAGAGCGGGATAAGTTTCTTCATCGGGACATCCCCTTCGGGGATAACCCGTGAAGCACTTAACATTTTCTTGTTTTTGCGGTTGAAAAAATATTGAAAAAAAACAAGAACCTAACCTGGAAGGCTCTAAAAATCATCAAAATCATCCTGATCATCATCGAAAGGAATGATCTGCGCGGGTGTGGTCTTGGCCGGCAAGGCCCGTTTCCCGGTCGCTTTCCGGGATGGAAGCTTCGCGCTCCGCAGACCGCGCTCCTTAGGCTTGCGTCCGGCAACCGTAGGCTTGTTGCGGGAAAATCCGCTGTCCTGGCTGCCCCCGATCACCGCATTGATCTGATTCGTCATCTCACGCAACATCTCGGCCTGGGCGTTGAGCTCTTCCGACGCCGCCGCGGTCTCTTCAGCCGTCGCCGCATTGCCCTGGGTCGTTTTCTCAATCTCGCTGATCGCGTTGGTAATCCGATTAATGCCTTCCGATTGTTCCCCGGACGCCGCGGCAATTTCTCCGACCAGGCTTTTCACCTTGGCGACATGGCCGACCACTTCTTCCAGAACCTTGTCGACCTCGGCCGTCAGTTCAACCCCCTGATTGGCCTTGCCGACTGAATCCTGGATCAGGCGCGAGGTTTCGGAGGCCGATTCAGCACTGCGCTTGGCCAGATTACGAACCTCTTCGGCAACCACAGCAAAACCGGCACCGGCCTCTCCGGCGCGCGCGGCCTCAACCGCCGCGTTTAAGGCCAGCAGGTTGGTCTGAAAAGCGATTTCCTCAACCACCTTGATGATCTTCGCCGTATCATCCGAGGATTTTTTAATCTCACCCACCGCCGCGTTCATGCGCACCATCACCTGCTTGCCCTTTTCCGTGGCCTAATCCATCTGCCCGGACAAAAGATTAGCCGAGTTGGCGTTTTCCGCGTTGTGGCGGGCCATGGAAGCGACATCCTCGAGCGAAGATCCGGTCTCTTCCGCCGCCGCCGCCTGTTCGGATGAACTTTCCGCCAGGATCTGACTCGAACCGGAAATCTCGTGCGCGGCCAAGGTCACCTGATCGGCGGCTTCCTTGAGTCCGCCGACGGCCTGCTCCAGAGGCCTGGTCACCGTCCGCAAGACCAGAACCAGCACCAGACAAATAATCCCGAGCAGGGCCAGGGACAGCAGGGCGATATTCCACTTGGTCCGTTCGCGCAAGCTGAAACGCTCACTCGCATCATAAACATAAACCATGACTCCGATCTGCCGCTGCTGGTAATCCTTGACCGGGAAAGCCGTCAGCATGTAATTGCCCCGGTATTCCTGAGCAACCCCCTCCCGGCCACGATCCAGAAGGCTGGAAGGCACCAGACCATCACTGATCGCCGCCGCCGTGCAGGTGACCCGCACATATTTGCCGCCCACGACCGGATATTTGCCCTGGTCTTTAAGCAGGGTGGCGATGGAAAGAAACTCGCTGTTCATGTAGACCGCGATGGTTTCGTGCCGGTTGGCGATTGAGCTCTTTACCAGAGGATCGTAACTGGAAAGCACTTCCACCGAACCCAGATAACGGCCCGCGACCGTCCTGACCGGGGCGATTCCGCGCAGGGCAAAGCCGCCGCGCCCGATCTCGATTCCGGTCAGGGCTTTATGCGGCGGCGTGGCGATTTTGCCGATGGTCTCGCGAAAGGAACTCATGTCATCGGCTTTGCTCTGTCTTTTATCCCAGAGATGTAAAAAACTGCGACTGGTCGGCAGGTGAAAATGCAGTTGAAAACTCTCAAGCCCCAGGGTCTCAAGATAGCCTTTCTCAATAGGGGATAAATAGTTCAGCAGCAGGGCCCTGCCCTGAGCCACGTGCGGGTCTTCATCGACCCTCAAGTCACCCTTGTGGGCCTCTTATAGGCCTAGAGCACGGCTTCGGCCTGCCCAAAAAGGGCGGCCTCGGCCAGAGCCTTTTCGGCAATCTGCTGCTGCCGATTTTCAATATCGACGACTTTAGCGGCCGCCAGTTTATTATCGAGGCTGTCTTCAATCAGACGATTCAGGGTCATGCTGCCGAGGACAAAGATGGCGACCGCGAAGACAATCGTCACCAGCGTTATCGGAATCAGGATTCTGGTGCTGAGCTTTCTCTTTTTCATGGTCCACCCCTTTTTTTTTAGCCTTTGCTGTAAGAGCGGATAAAAAAACAACCTAACCTGTACGAAAGTTTACTCCAAAAGCGAGAATGCCCCCGCAGCCCCGAAGCTATCGGCAGCCACCGTATATAATTTCATAAATACTTTCAAAGAAAACAACTCTTCCGCCGCTTAAACCACCCGGCCGGCCCGACGCAGGCGGGCCACGATTCGCCGCCGGCCCATGGTAGTGATGATCTCAAAGATTCCGGGGCCGGCCAGTTGGCCCGTGACCATGGTCCGGACCCCATTGATAATCACTCCGGGCTTAACCCCGACCTCGTCCGCCAGCCGGCGCATGGTTTCTTCAACCGCCGCCTCGTCAAAAGCGGGCAAGGCTTCGAGACGCTCCGCCAGCTGCGGCAGCCACTCCCGCAACCCGGGAAACTTATCCAGATTCTTATGTCTGGCCTTTTCCTCGATAACGACCTCTTCATCATCACTGAAGTAGGGCCGGCCGAGAGTGGCGAAATCGGTCAGCAAATGATAACGGGCGCGAATCAGGTCAACCGTCGCCAAGAACCACTCCCACTCCGCGTCGTCATAGGCCTCGCGCCAGAGACCGGCCTTCTCAAGTTCGGCCCGGACATAGGGCGCCAGCTCCGCCAAGGGCATCGTCCTGAGATAATGGGCGTTCATGTTGATAGCTTTGGGATCGGTAATGAATTTAGGATCATTCTTGTCGACATTAAAAATCGCATTGGCGCGATTCAGACCGGCGAAGTTAAAGGCCTCCAACAGTTCCTCGTAAGAAAAGATTTCCCGCGACTCGGGGTTGGACCAGCCCAACAGCACCAGAAAATTGACCAGCGCCCAGGGCAGGAAACCATGCTCGCGGTAATAGTGAACCGCCACCAGCTCGCCATGACTGCGTTTTGAGATTTTCGCTCTCTGCGGATCAAGAGTCAGGCTCATATGCGCGAAAACCGGCAGTTTCCGGCCCAGGGCTTGATACAAAAGAATCTGTTTCGGAGTATTGCCGAGACCATCCTGCCCGCGAATGACATGAGTGATGCGATCGCGAACGTCATCAACCACATTGGAAAGTAAATAAAGAGGTTGTCCGTTGGCCCGGACAATGACAAAATCCTCGATATCATGATAGCGTTTGCTGATGGTGCCGTAGACGGCGTCATCAAAGACCACGGCTCCCTCTGTTTCCGGAACCTTGAGACGAATAACGTAGGGCTCACCGGCCGCCTCCCGGGACGCGACTTCATCCGCGCTCAGCCGGCGGCAGCGGCGATCATAGCGAAAATCATCCTTCGCGGCCCGCGCCTGTTCTCTTTTGGCTTCAAGTTCCTCCTTGGTGCAAAAACACTTGTAGGCATGGCCGGAAGCCAGCAGCGCGGCCGCCGCGGCCTGATGCTCCGCAATAAAATCCGATTGATAAAAAGGCCCCTCATCCCAGTCGATACCAAGCCAGACAAGACCATCGAGAATACCCTGAGTCATCTCCGCGGTCGAACGCTCGGTATCGGTATCCTCAATTCTCAGGATCAGTTTGCCATGATTCTGACGGGCATAAAGCCAGTTCAGGATCGCGGTGCGGGCCCCGCCAATATGCAAATAGCCGGTCGGACTCGGCGCAAAACGCACTCTTATTTCTTCACTCATCACTTTATTATCAACTCCACCTTCCCCATTAAGCATAAACTAATTCACCGGCGGTTACATAAAAAACCAGGCTTCCGTTGCGAAGCTTTCTTCCGGATTCGCTATTTTCTTGCCAAAACCAGCCTGTTTACGGTAGTGTTCGCCTTTTACCAAAAAGCATCAGGCCGCACCTGAACACATCGTATCGATGTAAATTACAGGTAACTATGCAGCCATCCCGGAAAATCGGGGGACACGATCCCGATTTCTTGCAGAGATCAGGTCATGTCCTCTGCTTTTCCTGATTTTCACATCTCAATACAAGCTGAAATCAGCGGCGTTGAATAGTTACAATTGCAGTTGCATTGAAAAATATAGTCTACTTGAAAGATATAGTCCAATTTATAAACCATGTCCCAAAAAACTACAACCGAGATTTTTGTCATCCCCGAGGCCTGGCGCCAAGGCTGGCTCAAGGATGACCCCTGGCAACGGATAATGTCCCTGAGCGGTACGGTCTACCGGGAAAAAGACGGCCGCCGGACCCTGCGTTTCACGATTGCCGGGCAAAGCTATTTCGCTAAACTTCATCAAGGCCCGGGCTGGCGGCTTTTTCTGAAGAATCTGCTGCGCCTGAAAGGTTTCAACCCCGGCGCAGAACCCGAATGGCGAGCCATCGAATGGCTCGAAAAACTCAAGATTCCAACCACGCCTCTGGTTGCCTGGGGTCGCCGGGGACAAAACCCTCTGACCCGGGAATCATTTGTCATCACCCGCGAGCTGAAAAACACGGAAAGCCTGGAGGACTTCTGCCTTTCCTGGAAAACCAACGCTCCGGACCCGGTTCTCAAACGCCGGCTGCTTTCACGGGTGGCAAAGATCAGCGGCACCCTGCACCGCGCCGACATGAATCATTGCGACCTCTACATCTGTCACTTTCTGCTTGAGCTCGAAAACGGCCAGGTCCGGAACCCCGCCGACCCGATTCTGCATCTGATCGACCTGCACCGTGTCCGCCGACACCACCATCTGCCCCGACGCTGGCGAATCAAGGACCTTGCCGCCCTGTATTTTTCCAGTTTTGAAATCGGTCTGACCCTGCGGGACAAGCTGCGCTTCATCTCGCTTTACAGCCGACAACCCTGGCGCGTGGCCCTGGACCGAGAAGCCGCTCTCTGGCGGCGGGTTGAAAAAAGAGCGCAGAACTTTTACCGCGAATACCAGCGCCGGGGGCCACGATGAAAATTCTTCTGGTCCAGACCAGTTTCCTCGGCGACACCATCTTATCAACGCCGCTGATCGCGGCCATAAAACAGCTCTACCCGAAATCAGAGCTCTGGATGATGACCACCCCCCTGGCCGCCGACCTGGTCAAACGTGACCCCTTGCTGACCGGAGTGTTGCCGTTCGCGAAACGAGGTTCGGCCACAGGCCTCGGCGGCCTATGGCGACAAGCCTTACGCCTGCGGCAACAAAATTTCGACCTGGTCTTTTCCCTGCATCGCTCGGCCCGCACCAGCCTGCTTCTGGCCTGGAGCCGGATTCCCCACCGCATCGGCTTTGCCGGCGCCAAGCTGGCCTTTTTCTACTCCGAAACCCGACCCCGACCCCTGGACCGACATGATGTCTTGCGCAACCTCGCCCTACTTCAGGATGAATCGAACGCCACACCGACCCTGAAATTTTCGGACGAGCTCCGCCTCTTCGCTCCGGGAAAAAACGAACTGCCCGAAGATCTGCAGACAGCCTTGCCGGCTCCCGGCAGCTACGCCCTGATGGCCCCGGGCAGCGCCTGGGAAACCAAAAGATGGTCTACCGGCGGCTATCGGGAAACCGCCCGCCACCTGATCAACAAAGGGTTAAAGGTCGTGCTGATGGGAAATCGGGAAGAAGTTGAAATCTGTCATGAGGTCGCCGCCGGTCTTGAGGTAATCAACCTGGCCGGCCGGGGCAATCTCGACGCGGCCCTGTATCTGACCAGGCACGCCCGTCTGATGGTCTGCAATGACAGCATGGCCCTGCACCTGGCTTCAGCGTTCAAGATTCCGACCGTGGTCATCTTCTGCGCCACGGTTCCCGAATTTGGTTTCGGTCCCTGGCGCAACCGGGCTCTGATCGTCGAAAAAAAAGGGCTCGCCTGCAGGCCCTGCGCCCGCCACGGCAGCCGGGCCTGCCCGAGAAAAACTCGGGCTTGTATGGATCAGTTGGCGGCAGAGGAGGTCCTGGCGGCGATCGATCGGCTGTGTGATGAGCTTCAGGCCTGAAAAAACGCTTTCCGCTAGCAGGGCAGACTCAGGCTGGAGCAGAGCTGCAGCAGCTGTCTTTGCGAAAACGGTTTTTCCAGCACGTCCATGACCACCGGGAAGCGTTTGCTGACCCGGAACCCTTCATTCAGGGTTCCGGTCATGATCAAAACCGGAATCTTGATCTTACGAGCCTGCATTTCACCCAGAAATTTTTCCCCGCCCATCTTCGGCATCACCAGATCGAGAACGATTATGTCAAATGAAAAACGCGGCAACAAAGCCAATGCGGCCTCACCATCGCCGGCGACCTCAACCCGGGCTCCGTGCAGTTCCAGCAGGACCTTGACACTATCGCGCAGAAGCTCTTCGTCCTCAACCACCATGATGACCCGGCCCTTCAGATCCTGCAGGGGTCCCTCCTTACCCGCGACCGCGGGCAGCCTTTTTGCCGACTCGCTGCCGACCGGCAGATAGACGGTGAAAGTACTGCCCGCGCCGAGCTCGGAATGGACTGTGATGATCCCTCCATGATTGACGATCGTACGGTAAGCGATGGCCAATCCCAGACCGGAGCCTTTGGTGCTCGTCCATTCCTTGGTGGAGAAGAAAGGATCGAAGAGATGGTTCATCATGGCCGGAGCAATACCGCAACCGTTATCCGCGATACTGATCTCACCGTACCATTTCCCCTCCTGCAGATTGAGACGCCGGCCCAGATAGGTGTCGACAAACCTGGCTTTTGCGACAATCCTGATCTGGCCGCCCGTCTCCACCTCCGCCAGGGCATCTCCGGCGTTGAGCACGATGTTTAAAATCGCCTGCACCACAGTTGATTTTTCCAGTTCAAGTTTAAGCTCATCGCTGTCTTCAAGACAGACAAAAGAAATCTCGGCCGGCAGGGTCGGGGGCACGAGTACCATGACCGCTTCGATCAACTCCGCCACATTTATAGGCTCGGTAAGCCCGACCTCCTTGCGCGAAAACATGATGATCTGGCGGGTCAGATCGGCCGCCTGAGTAAAAATCTGTTTCACCTTCTCGACATAACGACCCGCTTTTTCCGGAGACGAGACCAGCATCACTTCAATCAACTCCAGATTCCCCTGCATGCTGGCGAGCAGATTGTTGAAATCGTGGGCAAAACCGGCGGCCAGAATCCCGACGGTTTCCATTTTCTGAGCCTGAACAATAACCTCGGTCTGACGCTCCACCTCCTTATGCAGAAATTCGCTGTAGATCTCGACTTCCCGCTGCAGCCGCCGTTCCTCGCTGATATCATGCAGATTACTGATATAACCAAGCTTACGGCCACCCCGGAAAATCTCGGAAAAATTCTGGCTGACTTCCGCCCTCGGTGAATCCGGCCCCTGACGATAAGTCACCACTCCCTGCCAGCGACCATGATCGGCCAGATATTTAAAGAGATTCTCCGGCAAACCCTTGCTCCGCCCTTCGGCGCCGCCGGCAAACAAATCCCCGCTTTTCGCGCCGGCGTCTTCCCCGACAATCTCCAGGTAAGCCTGGTTACAGAAAAGCCGACGGCCCTGTTCGTCGAGAATCAGGACCCCATCTCCACTGGATGCCAGAGCGGCTTGGTAAATGGCATTTTTCTGGACCGCCCGGCTCAGCCGGCTGAACATGTAAACCGCGAAAAAAACCACGGCCAAAATGAAGGCCACGCATAAAGTAATTACCGGCAGCACCAGACCAAACATGAGTCGGTCGGTTTTTTCCCGGGGGGTGGCCACCATGATCGTCCAATCCGGCTTGATGAGGGACATTTTTTTAAACGTGGCCAGATATGAAACCGCCTCCCCCCCGGTCAGGATATCCAGATTCGTCGAAAAGGCGCTGCCATTGGCTAGGGCGGCGGTTACCAGGGGAAGTTGCGCGTCGTCGACCAGGCAAAGCTGGCCGTTCGGGAAAAAAGCGGAAGACAGGCCGTAAGCCGGATAAAAAAGCTTCGCGAGCAGTCCCGGCAAAGAAGAAAAAGCAACTTCACCACGATCATCAACCACGACAATTTCGCGGCTTTTCTCCAGCGCTAGACTCCGGCAAAAGGAGGAAAACATGAAATCAAAATTATAAGGCACCAGTATCATTCCGACATATTCACCCCGGAAAACTATCCTTTTACTGAAAACGATGACGGGCACCGGCCTGACCCGGAAAAGCTCCGGTACATATTGCATTAGAACCGTCAACCGTTCTTGAATCTGTCCGTCCTCGCCCGCAGCCGAGAATTCACCTTCAAAATGCTGCCACTCGTAAATCTCATGCAAAGGTAAACCCAAGGGCATAAAATCACCGTCGGATCCGGTATAGTAAACCTCACCGTCGGCCGCCACGAAAGCCAGATGGAAAATTTCGGGATAGATTTCCCAGAGCAATTTAAAACGGCTGGAAATCAGTCCCCTGACATCTTCCGCCTGAACAGTCGTGGAGTTGAGCACCGCGGTCACGGTCTGCCGCACGCGTTTAAGATAAAGCTGGAGATTATCGGAGACCCGCTCGGCAAGCATGCCCTGTTCTTTTTCCATTTTGGAAATAAAATGGGAGGTGAAATGATCATAAAGAAGATAGCTGCCCCCACAAAACAGACTCAGAAGGAGCAGGAGCACGAGAAAAAATTTGAGATAAGTCAGTTTTTCCATAGGCTTCGCATCATCAGATTTCCAAGTCCCTAAAAAGCAGCCAAGCCATCGAAGTAAACAAGGTCGCCGGGGTGCAACCGGCGGACCCGTCATTTAATAAACGTAATCACCTATTAATATCAAGTTATTTTTCGGCCACCGGCGGGCACCCGGCTTTTTCCTTGACTTCCGGCCAGGGTTCGTTGTAGCCAGAGGCATGACTATCTCCGCCTCCTTCGTCCTCTACTTGGCTACTTTCATCATGGGAGGCTGCGGCCTCGCCTATGAATACACCCTGAGCCGCGTCGCCGCCGACCTGCTCGGCAACTCGGCCCGCCAATGGGCCCTGGTAATCGGAGCCATGATGTTCTGCATGGGCATCGGAGCCGATCTGCAGAAAAGACTTGACGACCAGCTGCTGCTTGACAAGTTCATCGGGGCTGAAATACTCCTCGGCATTCTGGGCGCCATCGGGCCGCTGGCGCTGCTGTTCACCTACGGCATGGCTCCGGGATACTACATTCCGGTGCAGTATGCCTTCATCTGTGGCATCGGCCTGCTGCTTGGGTTTGAGTTACCGCTGATCGCCCGCCTGAACGAAGTTTACACCAGCCATCTCAAGGTCAATCTGGGCAAGGTTCTGAAGATGGATTATATCGGCGCCCTGGCGGGCGCCCTGACCTGGGTCTTTTTCCTGCCCAAATTCTTCACCCTGATTGAAAGCGCCTTTCTACTTGGTCTTTGCAACCTGGCCGCCGCCGCCATTCTGTTGGTTTACTTTCATGTCCGGGTCAGTCTGCGCGGCCGCCTCTGGAGCCTGCTCCTGGGCGCAACCCTGTTTTTGATCTTCGGCTTCGCGGACGCCAGGGGCATGACCTCTCATGCCGAGCAATACCTCTATCGCGATCGTATTATCCTGAGCCGGACAACCCGCTTTCAGCATATCGTCCTGACCCGCTCGAAAGCCGCCGAGATTTCCTGCTATATCAACGGCAACCTGCAGTTCAACAGCTCCGACGAGCATCTTTACCACGAAAATCTGGTCCACCCCGCCTTCGCCCTGGTCCCGGAAGCCCGCCGCGTCCTGATCCTCGGCGGCGGCGACGGTCTGGCCGCCCGCGAGGTGCTCAAATATCCCGGCGTCACGGAACTGGTCCTCTGCGACCTGGACGCGGAAATGACCAGCCTGGCCCGCAACCACCCTGAGTTCCTCAAACTCAATCAGGGAAGTCTGGTTGATTCCCGGGTCAAAATCCTCGAAAATCACAGTCTGACCCCAAAACCCGGAAGTAAAGACCTTCTGGTTTCCAGCCAAAAAAGAGAGTTTCGGCAAGACCCGCGCAAGGTCGCCGAGATCAGCCTGGTCCACCTCGACGCCGCCTTGCTGGTTGAGCAGCTGGCCGGCAAATTCGATATCATCATCGTTGATTTTCCCGATCCCAACAGCGAGGAGCTGACCAAACTCTATTCCCGAACTTTCTACCGACATTTGGGTGAACGGCTGGCCCGCGACGGCATCTTCGTTCAGCAGGCAACCTCACCCCATCACGCCCGTGAGGCCTTTCTTTGCATCGGCCGCAGCATGACGGCTGCCGGCCTGAGTGTCATTCCCTACCACGATAACATCCCTTCGTTCGGCGAATGGGGCTGGTGGCTGGGTGGTCGCGGGGAAAGCCGGTCGACCACCCAACTTAAAGAGAGCCTTAATGAAATTATCGATTTAAAAATACAGACCCGGTATCTGACCCCGGCCCTGATCAAAAGCTCACTCAATTTCGGCAGAAATTATTTGGAGACCGCAGAAACCGAGATAAACACCCTTGCTAATCATAAATTATTAACCTATTATCTGAGGGGATGGCAGTCCGGCTATTGAATCGCAACCTGCTTGCCGCAACTCTGAACGCAGCCGGGTTTTTGTTTTTGCCGAACCCGCAAAACTAAAACTAAGGGGAAGCTTACGCATGAATGAAAAAATTTTCAAAATCTTGGCCGGAATCTTCTTTTTTCTGGCCTTGATTTCCTTTTTCTGGCCTGCCGGCCGGAGCGAAAAACAATACAACGTCAACGTCCAGACCATGGTTTACGCCGCCGACGGCCTGGATCTGGCCTGTATCGGCGCGCTTTTGCAGAAAGCCGAAGACGCGGCGGCCCTGGAGCGCCTTCTCAATGACCCGCAAACCGGCATCAACAACCTCGATCTCAACGAGGACGGACAGGTCGACTATATCAAGGTGACCGAATACGGCAGCCAGGAGAGCAGGGGCTTTTCCCTGACCGTGGAGCCCGCCGCCGGCGAAACCCAGGAAGTCGCCACCATCGCCATAGCCAAACAGGGCTCCGACAAGGTCGAGGTCGAAGTTCAGGGCAACCCTCAGATTTACGGGCAACAGCACTATTATCACAATAGTTTCGGCTTGAGCGACATGTTGTTCATGGCCTGGCTTTTCCGACCTCATTCCTTCTACAGCTCCCCTTGGGGCCACGGCAACTACCCCAATTCCTACCGGCCCTACAGTCCGGTTTCCCAGGAGAATTATCAACGCCGCACCGCCGGCCAGAGAAATCTGAGAAAAGTCACGGCCAGCAACATACAGAATCGGGAAACCTCGCCCAACGCCGGCAAAAATGCGGCCCGGGGCATCAAAAAACCACTGCGGCAACCAACCGCTTCACAAAGAAGTTTTCAGCAACGCAACCCCTCCAGTCAGTTCAAGGGCACGGCTTTCGGGCGGCCCGCGACCCGGCCTACGCTCCCTTCGGTGCGCCGCAGCAGCGGCTTCGGTCGCAGCGGCGGGCGCTTCGGCGGCAAATGAGCCTGACAAACCGGCCCGGTAAAAAACACACCCGGCCGGCGCAAGATTTAAACCCTGCCAACCATTGAGGAATCAGACATGTTCAGTTTCTTATCTTTCAGGCCCATTCTTGACCTGCTGCAACCGGTGGCGGCCACTTATCTGCTCGCCATCCTGGCCATCATGGTCATCGGCAAACTGATTCACAACCGGGTCGCCGGCTACGACCTCGATCATGAACTTACCAGTCGCGACAACAAAGCGGTAGCCATCTCCACCACAGGCTATCTGTTCGGTCTTGGTCTGATCCTCTGGGGCGTGGTCTCGACCAACGGCGAGCATCCGGTAACCGGATTCTGGAGTCTGATCGGCGATCTCATCGCTACCTTTTTCTGGGGTCTGCTGGGCATCGCTCTGCTGGAGGTATCGCAATATCTCAACGACCACTACCTGTTGCCCCACTTCGACAACCATAAGGAACTGATCGAAGACCGCAATCTCGGCACCGGGGCGGTTGAGGGCGGCACCTTTATCGCCTCCGGCATCATTATCAAAACCGTGCTGAGCGGGCCCGGCTCGGGCTTCATCAGCGACATTATCGGCACCTTCTTTTACTTCGCCGTCGGCCAGGCCGCGTTTCTTATTTTCGGTCGCCTCTACCGGCGGGTCAGCCGTTTCGACCTGCACCACGAGATTGAACGGGATAATGCCGCCGCCGGAATCGCTTTCGGCCTCAGTATGATTGCCGTCGGCATTCTCCTGGCCGATTACATCGCCGCTTACGACTCGATTCCGGGGCTGCTCTGCTGGCTGCCGATAAGTTTTTTCTTCCTCGTCAGCGGCCGCTATATCGCCGACCGGCTGCTTCTGCCCGGGGTCAGCCTTGACGATGAAATCAGTCAGGACCAGAACTGGGGCGTGGCCATGATTGAAGGCGGCATCGCCATTATCATCGCCCTGGTGGTCGGGAGCCTGTTCTTCTCATGAAAAATGCACCGAAGTTACCCTATACCCTGGATGAAGCCCGGAAACAACATTTCGCCCGCCTTTACCTGCTCGACTACATGATCAGGGACGAGACCCCGATTTCCATTCTGTTGAATGAACACAACGAGGTGCTGGAACCGCTTTTCGATCAGTTGATGGCGCGTGAACTAATTGAAATCGACGAGCGGCAGAACTATTGCGTCACCCCTCAGGGACGGGCTCTGCATCAGAATTTTCTCCGCCATTACCGGGAAAACCTGGCGATCAACGATATTTTCTGCGCGGTCGACCTCGAAAACGGAGAGTTTGCCTTCAGCTTCTATAATGACTATCCGGAAGTCGCCGCCTGGGAAAATTTTCTTGCCCAGCCCCGCTGGGATGACCTGCGGATCGCCGTCACCGAATATCTGGAACAGGATCCGGTGGAACTGGTTTTCATGAGTTTCATCAACGAAGAAAGATTCGGCCGGGACCTGAACGGTAAATGGCAGTTTGAGCTCCTGCTGGGCTCGATCTGGGATGAAATCCTGGAAATCTGCAATCAGGCCATTCACTGGCCGGAGCTGGCCTACGAGGATGAACAGGGCAAAGTTGAAGCCGCGGCGGTAATTGAAGATATTATCGCGCAGGGCCGCGCCGTGCGCGAGAGGCTGTGAAGATCGACTCCGTCTTCACACCGTGACCCACACCTAATCCATGCCGTTTTTTCAACATTTTCTGCGCTGGCTGAAACAACACCGCCTGGCGCGACTGCGCCTGTTCCGGATCTTCTTACTCGCCGTCGGCCTGAATATCATGTTTGGCCTGCTTTTTTATCTGGCCGAGCATCGAATCCAGACCGGGCTTGGCCTGCTTGACGCCATCTGGTGGGCCATGGTCACCATGACCACGGTCGGCTACGGCGATTTCTATCCGCAAACCAATTGCGGTCGTTTCCTGATTGCCTATCCCTGCATGCTGGTCGGTATCGCGATAGTCGGCTACCTGCTGGGCATGGCGGCGGAACAGTTTTTTGAATACACTTCAAAGAAAAAGAGAGGATTTGTGCAAATCACCCGGGAAAATCACATCATCATCTGCAATTTCCCCAGCGCGGACAAGATCAGGCGCCTGACCAGCGAGCTCAGACTGCACCCGCTTTATGAAAAAACCTTCTTTGTTATCGTCAGCGACACAATCGACCGGCTGCCGGACAGCCTACCCGAAAATAATTTCGCCTTTGTTTACGGCAGTCCCACCTGTGAAACGACTCTACAGAAAGCCAATCTCAAGAACGCCGCGGGCGTTTTCATCCTGACCGGCGACCCCGCCGGCAGTGATGCCGACGCCATCACCTTTGCCATCGCGTCAATTATCGACCTGCTCCGCCGAGAACATCAATACCCATGCAAGGTCGTAGCCGAACTCAGCCACCGGGAAAAGCTTCCACTGCTGCGCAAGGCCCGGGTCGACGGCATCGTCACTCCGGAGGGTCTGACCGATTGCCTGCTGGCCCAGGAATTTCTCTATCCCGGCATTCATGAAATCATCACCCAGATCGTCAGCAACGAGATCGGCAGCCAGTTCTACATTCTCGCGACCCGGCTGGCCGGTCACCGGGTCGCCGACATTCAGGTAGCGGTACTGAAACATCCGGCCAACCTGCAGGTGATCGGCATCATCAAAAAAGGCCGGACCTTCCTTAATCCAGCCAAGGACAGCCGCATTGAACCTGGCGATAAACTGATCATCCTGGCCGAAAGCCGCCGCGATTTCAGCGCCATTGAAGACGACATTCTCAAAAACCGGGAAGCAGTTCAGCGTAGTTGATTCAGCCTGTATTGAGACATGAAAATCCGGAAAACCTGGGGACATGACCTGATTTCTACAGGAAATCGGGATCGTCTCCCCAGGCTTTCCGGATGGGCTGCATAGTTACAAACCGAAAATCTTAGAATTTTCAAATATACTCCCACCGCTCTTGACCGCGCTCAAAAATCCTCCTATATTTGAACCTGAAATTTCACCATCGCCATTTAACCCTGAATGATCGCAACCGGGAAAAAGGAATAAGGACCTCTCATGAAAAAGGTAATCATAACCAGCTCCCAGAAAGAAAATCTCGAAGGTTTTCTTAGACTTAACGGCTTCAGTGTTGAAGTTCTAAACGAGACCGTCTACCGAGTGGAACGCGGCGGCGAGCTGCCGGTCTTTATCAACCTTGAGGGCGGCCATCTCTACTTCGAGATTGATCTGGGCAATATCAGCAGCCTGGCCTCGGAAAAGCTTTACCACGACCTGCTCGATCTCAACACCGAAATCCTGCCGGTCGCCTTCGGCCTGAACCGGGCCAATCCCGATGATCCGCGCCTGGTTCTGGTGGAGAGCCGCGAAGCGGAAAATCTTGACGCCAATGAACTGCTCTCGGTTTTCACCACCCTGGAACTGGCCGTTGACCGGGCGGAAACCCTGCTGGCCGACTATCTCAATCCGCAGGTTCCCCAATAACCGCAAGTTTCAGAAAGCTTCATTGCCATACCCATTCGGCTTCCGGTTTAGCCGCCGGGATGGTAACCACTGATCTTTAGCGGACCGGCAAAAGAGCAGCGGCGGAAAGCAGGCATTTCCACCAGCAGTCAGGAATCGGGACAAATCAGACTTACAGCGCTTTCATTAACTCAGACAAGATCAGGATGCCGCATCATCCTGATACAGGAGAAGACAAGTCATGAGCATTTTTAACCGCATTTTCAAAATCGGACAGGCCGGATTCAATCAGGCCATAGACAAACTGGAAACCCCCGAGCTGATGCTTGATCAGGCTATCCGCGACAAGGAAAAACAGATCAAGGAAGCCAAACAGGCGGTACTGGCCTGTATCGCCACCGAAAAACAAGCCCAAGCCCTGCTTGACCGGGAAAAGCTGGAACAGGGCCATTGGGAAGCCAAGGCCGAAGCGGCTTTAAAAGCCGGGCGCGAAGATCTGGCCGTCAAGGCTTTGGCCCGCGCCGCCGAGCATGAGAAGAAAGCCGCAGCGATGGAACCCCACTGCCGGGAGCAGAGAACCCAGATCGAAAACTTGAAGCAGGATATCCACCGCATCGAGGATGAACTGGCCGAGTTCAAACGCAACCGGGATTTCATTATCGCTCAGAGTAAGGCGGCGGAAGTCAAAAAACAAATTTACCGGGCCAAGGCCAGAATCTCGGAAAAACATAATGCCGATGATCTCATGGCCCGGATGCGGGCCAAGGCGGAGCGCCGTGCTCACGAAGCCGAAGCCGCCCAGGAAATGGCCACCGACAGCGGCGACAGCCTGGAAAAGGAATTTGCCGACCTGGGAAGCGCCGGCGCCGACCAGGCCGTCAACGGCAAGCTCGCCGCCCTCAAGGCCCGAATCGGCGCTTAAAATTCCAGGCCTGCAAGCAGAACCCGAAACCGGTGTTCTGGGCAGAAAACCTCAGGTTTTGCTTGCAGGCCTTATGATGAGGTTTTGCCATCTGCGCCCGAACCTCCTCCGACGGCGCCGGCGAACCTGAACTTATTTTATGGATTCAGAAATATGACCAACCCGCAAAGCTCACAGCAGGATGACCAGACCAGGTCGTTGTTCACCGCTACCCGAACCCGGATGGGCACGGAAATCATCGGTCAGGAGAAACTAATTGAACGTCTGCTGATTGCCCTGCTTGCCGACGGCCACCTGCTGGTCGAAGGGGCCCCGGGACTGGCCAAGACCCGAGCCGTCAAGGCCCTGGCCGACTGTATCGAGGGTGATTTTCAGCGCCTTCAGTTCACACCCGACCTGCTGCCCGCCGATCTGACCGGTACCGATATCTACCAGGCCGGCGACAACTCTTTCCGTTTTCAACCGGGCCCCCTCTTTCACAACCTGGTTCTGGCCGATGAAATCAACCGGGCTCCGGCGAAAGTCCAGTCGGCCCTGCTGGAAGCGATGTCGGAGCGTCAGATCAGTATCGGGAGCAAGACGCATCTTTTGCCTCGGCTGTTCATGGTCATGGCGACTCAGAATCCGATTGAACAGGAGGGTACCTACCCTCTGCCTGAAGCCCAGCTTGATCGTTTTCTGATGCAGGTACTGGTTGACTACCCTGACTACCGGAGCGAAAAGGTCATTCTCGAACTGGCCCGCCGCGAAGCCCTGGAGGAGCTTGAGGAAAAAACCCCGGCCGCGCCGATTCTTCCGCTGGACACCATTGTCCGGGCTCGCTGCGAAGTCCTGCAGGTCCATCTTGCAGACCCCTTGCGGGAATATCTGGTTCAGCTCGTCCTGGCGACCCGCGATCCGCGCGTCTGCGGAGAAAAAATCGGCCGCTGGCTCGAGTACGGCGCCAGCCCCCGGGCGACCATCGCCCTGGACCGCTGCGCCCGGGCCCAGGCCTGGCTCAGAGGGCAAGACTATGTGACCCCGGAAAACATTCAGGACGTCTGTCATGACATTCTGCGTCACCGTCTGCTCCTGACCTTTGAAGCCGAAGCCGAAGGCGTCAACAGTGATCAGGTTATCGATGAACTGCTGCGCCTGATTCCCGTGCCTTGAAGGATTTGAACAAGCCGGTAAAAAAATGCACCTGAGCCGAATCTTTCAGAAAAACTCACCGCCACCGATCAGCAACGGCATTACCTGCAGTCTGGAAGAGCTGTTGGAGCTACGCCACACGACCCGCCCTTTCTGGGTCAGCGGCGGGCGCCAGGCTCATTCACTGTTTGCCGGCAACACGCGTTCACGTTTTCGCGGCCGGGGCATGGACTATGAAGAGTCGCGCATCTATACCCCGGGCGACGACATCCGCAACCTCGACTGGCGGGTCACCGCTCGCAGCGGCAAGGTCCACTGTAAACTGTTCACCGAGGAACGGGACCGCCCGGTAATCAACTTGGTCGATTTCAGCCCGTCCCTGTATTTCGGCACAAAAAACGCATTCAAATCGGTGGTCGCCGCTCGCCTGGCGGCCACCGTCGCCTGGAGCGCGGTTTTAAATCATGACCGGATCGGAGGCCTCATTCAGACCCCGGAAACCAGCTTTGATCTACGCCCCCGGCCCGGCCGCAAGGGCGTACTGGCCCTGATTCACGCCCTCGTCAAGGCCAGCCGCCCTCCCGACCAGGCCGGCACCTTCGTACTGGAGACCATTCTTCATCAGGCCCAGCAAAGTATCCGGCCCGGCAGCCGCGTTTTCCTGATCAGTGATTTCTATGGTTTGAATGCGAGTTGTGAACGCAGTCTCAGCCAGCTGCGCCGCCATAACGACCTGGTGCTCTGCCAGGTCATCGACCCTCTGGAAATGAGCCCGCCGGCGGCCGGTTTCTATTCCATCAGCGACGGCAATCGACAGGCTGTTCTCGATACCGGTTCGGCGGCAGTACGCCATGACTACCAGATGACTTTTGCGCGGCGCCGGGAAAAGCTCATGCGCCTGGCCGCCAATCTCAGAAGCCCCGTTCTGCAGATCGTCTCCGATGATGACCTGACCGCAAGCCTGAGACGGGGACTGCAACCCGGATCAGGAAACAAAAAATCATGAATCCAGACCCTTCTCAAGCCCTTGCCGAGCTGCGGGATATTCTTTTGCCGCCCCGACCGGGCTGGTGGCCGCCGGCACCGGGCTGGTGGCTACTCAGCCTGTTGATTTTAGGCCTGAGCCTTCTGTTGTTGACCTGGATGCGCAGGCGGCGCGAGAACCGACCGGTCCGTCTAGCCCTGCAGGAGCTGGCCGCTCTGAAGCTTAAGCCTGACAACCCCGACGAGCACCGACGGCTCTACCAGGATTTTTCCGCCCTGCTTCGACGCTTCTGCCTGGTTTTTTTTGCCGACCGCAACCCGGCCGGACTCTGCGGCCAGGCCTGGCTCAATTTTCTTCAGGAACATGCCCCCCTTGTAAAAAGGCCGCTGTTGCTTCAGGAACTGGCGGTTTTACTTGAAGCTCCCTATGCCCGCCATGACTTTAATGGCGATCCGGAACTTACCGCCCGCGCCCTGAAAATCTGGTTCGAGGGACAACGTCGGGGACTTTTCAGGCAGCCCCGCCGAAAACCGCTTACGGAAGGCCGCCAAACATGATTGAGTTTGCCTGGTTAGCGGCCTTTGCCGCCCTGCCCCTGCCTGGATTAATCTACCTGCTCCTGCCTCGGGCCCGGCTGAGTTCGGGACCGGCCCTGTGGGTACCGTTTTTTACGGAGCTTGCCGAGCTGGAACACGACCACAAGCTGAGCGGCAACCGCGGGACCAGGCTGCTGGCCCTGCTTGCCTGGCTGCTGCTGGTGGGCGCCGCCGCCCGGCCGCAGTGGATCGGAGAACCCGTCGCCCTGCCGGTCAGCGGCCGGGATTTGCTGTTTGCGGTTGATATCTCGGGCAGCATGAAAGCCCAGGACATGACCATCAATCAACAGGCCGTTGATCGCCTGACCATGATCAAAAAAATAGCTGGAGACTTTATTGAACGCCGCCGGGGGGACCGCATCGGCCTGATCCTCTTCGGCAGCCGGGCCTACCTACAGGCGCCTCTCTCGCTTGACCGCGAGACCGTCAACCAGCTTTTGCGGGAAGCGCAAATCGGCATCGCCGGCGAGAAAACCGCGATCGGCGATGCCTTGGGCCTGGCCGTCAAACGCCTGAGGGAAAGACCGGGACAAAAAAAGGTGCTGCTGCTTCTGACCGACGGCGCCAATACCGCCGGTAGTATCGAGCCCCTGAAAGCCGCCGAACTCGCCCAAACGGAGAACCTGGTGATCTACACCATCGGAATCGGGGCCGAACGCCTGGTGGTTGACAGCTTTTTCGGCCGCCGGGTTGTAAATCCCTCAGCCGAACTCGATGAAAAAACCCTGACCAAAATCGCCGAGCTTACCGGCGGCCGTTATTTCCGGGCCCGGGAAAGTCGGGAGCTTGAAGAAATTTACGCGCTTCTGGACCAGCTCGAACCGGTGGTCGGCGATGATCCGGCCCTGCGTCCACTACAGGAATTGTTCTTCTGGCCCCTGGGCGTGTCCTTAGGGCTGAGTTTTCTTATTTTACTGAAAAAGAACCAATGAACTTTGCCGATTTTCATTTTTTGCGCCCCTGGTGGCTGCTGGGCCTTCCCCTTGGCCTGTTTCTGCTGCAACGGAAACTGAGACAAGGTCAGGGCAGAAATCAATGGCTGCAGGTCTGCGACCGCCATCTGCTGGACCGACTTCTGGTAGGAGAAAATCCCAAAGGCCTGAAAAGGCGACTCAGCGGCCTGCTCCTGATGCTGCTGCTGGCCGTTCTGGCCCTGGCCGGCCCCACCTGGGAACGACTGCCGCTACCCCTTTTTCATCCGACGACCGGACGGGTAATCGTCCTTGACCTCTCGCTTTCGATGCGGGTTCAGGATCTCAAGCCATCACGTCTGGAACGGGCCCGTTACCTACTTACCGACCTGATTAAAGGCGGGGCCGGCCAGGAGCAGGGACTGGTGATCTTCGCCGGTGATGCTTTCATCGTCACCCCACTGACCGATGACCGGAACACACTGCTCAACCTGTTGCCGGGGCTGACTACCGATACTCCTCCGGTGCAGGGCAGCCGCGCCGACCGGGGTCTGGAAGAGGCTGAAAACCTGCTTCAACGTAGCGCCGTCCGCGGGGGCCGCATCATACTCATCACTGATGACGCCGATCAAAGAACCATCCATACCGCCGCCCGACTGCGGGCCGCCGGTCATCGCATCGAGGTGATCGCCGTCGGCAGCCCCCAGGGAGCACCGATTCCCCTGAACGAAGGCGGTTTTTTAAAGGACAATAACGGCCTGATCGTGGTTCCGGTACCCGATTTTCAGAGTCTGCAAGCCACGGCGCGGGCAGGTGGCGGACGTTACTTCACCCTGGAGCAAGCTGAAAAATCCCTGGACGAGCTCAACCACGAGGAAACCAAATGGACCGAGAATCATAAACAAAGCGAACAATTCGGTGAACAATGGCGGGATTACGGACCCTGGCTCCTGCTGCCGCTGCTGCTCTTAGCTTCGCTCTGCTTTCGTAAAGGCTGGCTCATGCTTCTGCTTCTGGGACTGAGCGGCCTTGCCGCCCGGGATAGCGCCGCCGCCGACCGGCAAAGTCTCTGGCTCAATCTCTGGCAACGCCCCGAACAACAGGCCGCTCAGGCTTTTGCTGAGAACGACTGGGCTGCTGTCGACAAGTTCAGCCAGCTGCCGCAATGGCGGGCGGCGGCTCTCTACCGCGCCGGAAAGTTCAAAGAAGCCGCCGCTGCTCTGGAAACTCTCGATTCCAGCCGGGATCATTATAATCGGGGCAACGCCCTGGCTCAGTTGGGGGCCTATGAGCAGGCGTTAGAGGCCTACGACCAGGCACTGGCCACCGAGCCACAGTTTGCCGACGCCCGTTTCAATCGCGACCTGGTCAAGCGCCTGTTACAGGAACCGCAAACACCATCTGCGGAACCGCCAGAGGAACAACCGGCAGAGCAGAAAACACCGGCCGACCAGGAAAGCCTGAACCAACCGGATTCGGAGGCATCATCCGGGCAAGAAAACCGCCCACAACAAAAGACCCCGCATCAGGAGCAGGCCGAATCAAGCTCCGAACAAAATCAGCTCCCTGCTGATGCTAGCGCTTCATCATCGACCGACCCGAACCGATCTTCATCCAATTTAAATCCGGCGGCCGATGAGCCGACGCCAAGTGAAGCGCCACAAAAAGCAGCAGAAAAAACAGAGCCTGACCCGACGGTCACGCCCCAGGAGGAAACAGGAACCACGCCAAAGGCCGAGGCTACGGAAAACGCCTCAAAAACGCTTGCGGCTGCCCCGGAAGACGAGGAAAACCCTTTGGATGCCCGGCAACAGGCCCTTGAGCAATGGCTGCGCCGGGTCCCGGACGATCCGGGCGGGCTTCTGCGAAAAAAATTTCTCTATCAATACCAGGACCGCGAAAAACGTTCTCGGGATCAACGCAATTATTAGCCGGGGAAACCCGCCCGAACTTAAGCCCTTTTTTCACTTAACGCAGGAATCCATTGCCATGAGACGACTTCTTTATCTTTGCCCGCTGCTGTTTCTGATGCTCGGCTTGAGCGGAGTTTTTCCGGCTTCAGGTCAAGCCGAAGTCCGGGCCTGGGTTGATCGGGAAAGCTTAAGCCTGGATGAAACCGTCCGACTGATCGTCGAGGTTGACGGCGCCATCAACCAGGTCTTCGGGCTCGACACCAGCCGGCTGGAAAATGATTTCGCGATTCTCAATCAATCCTCGAGCAGCAACATTCAGATCGTCAACGGATCGACTTCGGCGACCAAGACCTGGACCCTGGAATTAGAACCGAAAAAAATCGGCCGTCTGACGATTCCCCCTTTCACCCTTGGTGGCAAGTCAAGCCCGGCCCTGGAACTGACGGTAACCGCCCAGCCGACACCACTGCCGGGAAAGATTATGGACGGCGCCGAGGTCTTTGTCGAGGTTACACCAGAAAGCGAGACTCCGCCCTATATCCAGTCCCAGATAACTCTCGGCGTCAAGCTCTATATCAAGAAAACTCTTCCTCTGTACGAAGCCAGTCTGGAAGAACCGCGCCTGGAAAAAGCCGCGCTGATCAAACTCGGAGATGACCGCAGCTATCATAAAAAACTGAACAACGGTGTGGACTATCAGGTGATTGAACGAACATACGCGATCCTGGCCGAGGAGGGAACCACCCTCACGATCCCTCCCCTGCTTTTTCAGGGTTATGTCGGCGGCGGCCGCAGTCCGCTGTCAGATCCATTTTTAAACCGCCTGCCAAACCAAGGCAGACGCCTGCGGGCCCGCAGTCAGGAACTGAAGATCAACCTGCTGCCCCGCGCCGCGGAATTTACAGGTTCAGTCTGGCTGCCGGCTCGGGAGCTGACGATTCAGGAAAACTGGGAAGAAAATCAGACCTGCAGAGTGGGGGAACCGCTGACCAGAATTCTGAGGATCGAAGCCCTGGGCCTGAGCGCGGAACAACTTCCGCAGATCGGAACGGCGGACATCAGCCATTGCCGCCGCTACCCCGACCAGCCTGAGCTCCAAACCTCGGCCGACAATCTGCAGCTACATGCCGTCAAAACCCAGGCCATCGCGCTGATCCCGACCCAACCGGGGCTTCTGATTTTACCGGAAATCAAAATTGACTGGTGGGATGTAAAAAACCTTTGCCAGCGCCAGGCGGTGCTGCCGGAGCGCCGCCTGCAGATTCTGCCTCCAGACACCGCCAGCTCGGAGTCGGCCACAAAATCCACGCCGTCAATACCGCAGGCCGATTGCGACGTGGACCAACACAACACTCCGGAAAGCCGCTGCGAAAAAGTTGTGCCGCCCCCCTCACCCGCCGCGTTCAAAACGCCCCGCTACTGGCAGGGCGTCAGCCTGGGCCTTGCGCTCATCTGGCTGGCCACGCTTTTTCTCTGGCAACGGGAACGCCGCCAAGCTGAAAAACCGCGGCCGGCGGCAGAAAAAAAAGCGCCGACCAGCGAGGACCGCAGCCGCATCAAGGCCGCAGCCCTGGCCGACGACCCCAAGGCCGTCTATCAGGCCCTGCTCGACTGGGGGAGGGCTACCTGGCCACAGTCTCCCCCCTGCAACCTCAGGGAGCTGGCCACCAGACTTTCGCATCCGGAGATTGAAAAAGATTTTGCCGAACTTGAAAAAGAGCTTTTCAGCGCTACCGGAAACGGCCCATGGGCCGGGGAAATTTTCTGGCACAAACTGGAAAAAAATCTCAGGCCACGCCCAAGCTCTCCGAACGCTCATAAAAATCCGGCCCGACTGCCCCCGCTCTACCCTGGGACGACAACGGAAAAAACCTGAAAAACAACTCCGACGGCAGGACTCCGGACCCTTTAACATGGCCCGACATTCAGCCTAAGCCCCGGCAAGTCCCCAGCATGGCGGCGAATCCAGCGACAACGACCTTTTCTATTTGAGCAGGTCATCAAGTTTGCCGACGGCCTCCAGAGCGTACAGATCGTCACAGCCTCCGACATGATAACCCCCGATAAATATCTGGGGTACGGTTTTGCGTCCGCCGCTGCGCGTTTGAGCCTCTTCGACCAAAGCCGGATCACGACTGATATCAATTTCCCGATAAGCCGCCCCCTTGCGGCTCAACAGCTGTTTTGCCTTAATACAGTAAGGACATACCGAGGTGGAATAGATTACAACTTCAGCCATATCATGCTCCTTGTTAGCCGTCTTGATTTATTTCGTTGAGGTTTCTTTGGTTGTGATACTCTAAAATTGATCAGTTAAAGAGCTAGTGATTACGGAAAATTGACCACCCACAGCGACCTTTT
>OMKS01000511.1_pt1 | contig 36172 bp, 37 predicted proteins | sample 1674721 | NCBI WGS metagenome assembly OMKS01 (sample SAMN06264996, study PRJEB25208) | sediment metagenome | isolation source: hot spring sediment | place: USA: California | collected 2014-09-02 | reverse complement strand
AGTCAGCTTGAACATGAGGTTGTCGGCGATTTCCGGGAAGAGGTCCGCGAACATCCGAATCTTGAGATTGCTGGCAAGAACTAAAGCTTTGCGGTAAAATCAAATTCGGGACTTCCGCGATGAATCCGTCACTCGACCGGGCACAAGAACCGTCCATCGTCTTCGTCGCTAACGGCGCCGACCGGCTCCCTACCGTTCTTGGGTATGTCCTTCATTGTCCTCCTCAAGATCGAGGGGGTGAATAGAGCAGTCAGAACGCCCATGATGATTATGACCGAGTAGACATCCTCGTTAATTATATTGGCAGTCAGACCGTAAAGCGCGATGACCATCGCCACCTCCAGCCTCGGAGACATTCCAATGCCGATCGAAATAGACTCGTTCTTGCTCATCCCGAGCAATCTCGCCGGTATTCCGCATCCGATGATCTTGGAGATCATTGCGCCGGCGGTCAATACGATCGCGAAGAGCCATATCTCGAGCGGTAGCCGTATGTTGACCAGAATGCCCAGCGATAGGAAGAAGATCGGGGCGAAGACCGCCTCCAGAACGGTAGTCCAATCGTACACCTTTTTCCTCAACCTGCATCTGCCGAAGCTGGTACCCGCGACAAACGCTCCGACGATCGCGGATATCCCAACCAGCTCGGCAATGAACGCATAAAGAAGCGCGAGCGAAAGCGCCAACAGGAACCCGCTCTCCTCCATGCCTCTTTCCAACCCTCTCCTCTCGATATCGGATATCAGTTTGGAAAGGAAACGCGAGCCGATGATGATGCCGAGAACCACGAATAGCACTGCTGCGATCAGGATGATGCCGATATCTGCGATGCCCACGGATTCTCCTTTTGCGGTTCCTGCGGATACCGCAAGCACTATCATTCCGAGCACGTCGTCCACGACCGCGGCGCCGAGTATGGTCTTGGCCGTGCTCGACTGAATTATCCCCATCTCTCGCATGACGCCCGCGGCTATTGCGACACTCGTTGCGACCAGTGCCGCGCCGACGAAAATAGACTGGGTGAATTTATCCAATGGTGCTTCGGGCTCCCCTAACATCAGCTCGGCTAAGAAAAACCCTACGACCCAGGGAATGCCTACTCCTCCCAATGCGATCAGGATCGACTTCTTGGTGTAGATCTCCCGGGTGTCGCACTCGAGGCCGATCATGAAAAGCAGAATTATAGCACCGAATTTTGCCAGGTACTGTACCATCTCCCCTGCGATCTCCTGCCCGCCGAGGATTCCAAGCACACTCGGACCTATGATGATACCAAGAACAATCTGCCCGATTATCTTCGGCTGGCCCAACCTGGAGAACAGGAAGTTCGACATCAGCGCTATGGTTAGGAGAAGGGTCATTTGGAACCACAGATCGTTGATCATCTCTTCCCATAGCTCTTCGAACATACCAGGCCTCGTGAACTGGTGTAATAATTAAAAATCTTGCGCTTCAACCTTTATGCAAACGATCGTGCCTCTTTCACTCCGATCGGGAATCTCGGCCTCGAACAGATTATATCTGGGTCATTCCGATAGGGGTGCGATAAAAATATCGGGTGATGGTCTCTGATCGGTCTGGAACTGCTGCTGCTGCTTCTGATAGCGATTGTCATCGGCATCATGGGCTCGATCCTCGGCATCGGCGGGGGGATATTCCTGGTCCCCCTGCTAGTGCTCGTATTCGACATCGACATCCAGATCGCCGCCGCCACCAGCCTCGTCGCTGTGATAGTCACCTCCTCGACTTCAGCCTCGAGCTACCTGCACGAGGGGTATGTGAACGTCAAGCTCGGGATGTTCCTCGAGACTTTCACGACGGCGGGTGCGGTCATCGGCGCCCTTCTTGTCGTGTATCTCACCCCTTCCACGATAGAGATCGTACTCGCCATGGCACTGGTCTACGCCTCGGTATACATGATGTTCAGGGCGGAGCCCAAACCGATCATTTCGGCCAGCGGAAGCCAATCGCCCCTCTGCCGAAGGTTCCGGTGCCGCTATTCGGACGAGTCTACTGGCAGTAATGTGGAGTACGACATCAGGAATGCGAGGGTGGGAGCCTTCGGAAGCTTCGTTGCCGGTAACCTTTCCGGTTTGGTCGGGATCGGCGGCGGGATAGTAAAAGTGCCGATTATGAACATATCAATGGGAGTGCCCATCAAGGCCGCGACCGCGACCAGCAACTTCATGCTCGGCGTGACCGCGTTGGCCGGCGTGCTGGTATACCTCTCACACGGATTCATCGCCCCGGTTCTCACCGGGGTGGTCTGCATAGGCATATTCATGGGCGCGACCCTGGGATCCCGGACGATGCCGAGGTTGAGGGGGACTTTCGTCAGATTCCTGTTCGGTGCGATTCTGTTGGTCATCGCCGCGACGCTCGTGCTCAGGGCATCGGGGGTATGGATATGAGCAATGAAAGGTCCGCTCCGGAGCTGCTCCGCGTGCTTTTGCTGTACGGAACATTGACCGCGATCATTCTTCTGGCAATCGGACTTGCCGGATTCATTATTGACTCTGACTCGGATATAGAGGAGGGGATGACCCTCGAATCCCTTTTCGACGGCATTCGCGGCCTATCTGCGGCGGGAATACTCGGCATCGGGATACTCGTCATCATCTCCACCCCGTTCGTACGGATATTGACCACTGTGACAATCTTCCAAAGAGAGGGCGACCTCATAATGGTGTTCCTGTCATTGGTCGTACTCGCCATCATCGCGTCCGGCCTGTTGCTCGGAATGTCCTGATCTTCCCCGTTTTGAAAGAGAATCTGCATATATTGCTCAGAATATCCGGATATTGATATGGGAGGAGCTTTGAAGGTAGAGGTCAGAAGCATGGGACTCCAGGATGTGGACATTCTCACTTGCATGATACAGAAGGAGGGCTGGGAGTTCGACCGCTCGGACATAGAGAGGATATTGCATATCGATCCTGATAACTCGATTATTGCGTCGGTTGATGGCAAGATAATCGGAGGCATTACTGTCTGCTCCATGGGACCGTGGGCACTGCTCGGCCACGTGCTGGTGGATATTCAGCATAGGAAGATGGGTGTGGGGCGGAGGCTCATGGACGATGTTCTTCGAAAACTGGACTCTTCCGGCGTACGCACGGTAGAGGTATTCGGAGAGAGCCGTGCAGCCTCGTTTTATCGCAGGAACGGATTCAGGTTCATCGAGGAATGTGCAATATTCGAGAAAGATCTCGGCGAGGGCGAATTCTCCGTAGTGAATGATTCCGGGATCAGGAGATACGAACCCAAAGATATGGACGATCTGCTCAGGATTGACCGCAGCATTGTTAGGTTCGATCGCTCCAAAATCATAAATGCGTTCATATCCAGCTTCCCCCGACTTGCACACGTCTCATCGGTGGATGGTGAACTGACAGGATACGTTCTTGCGAGGTCCAGCCCGATGGGAAACGATGTCGGCCCATTGATCAGCCTGGATGGTTCAGCGGAAGCCGCCTTGAGGCTGCTTCAGTCGGCGCTTTCAGTCCTTCCGGGAGGAGCCACCTATGTGATTGGTCCGACCGAGAACACAATTCTGAACGATATAATGAAAGAGACCGGTTTCGCTCAGAAGCAGAAGCTCGTCAGGATGATACGTTCCACAGGAGATATCACGCCCTATCCGCCAGAGATGCTGGCGATATCCGCAACCGAGTATGGATGATTCCCGACAGCGCTGTTCGCAATCATTTTATATCGATGGCGGAACTCTATATATCGGCTATTGGTCGGTGGGGGACAAATACGCACCTATGCAATATGGACGGTGATGTGAGAGCACCCGCATATGCACGTGACTATCTGATGGGTCTATCCCCCGCGTTGGCCGAGCCCATCGGGATGAGATGTGACCGGGTGATATGAATGGATCCTCTGAGACTCCGAGTGTTTCTGACCGCGATCGTCGTAATCGTGCTCGCCGCCGGGCTGAGCATGATATGGGCCAGCCAGGACACCGGCAGGGAGTTCTCGTATTCGATAGACCCCGTTGACTATTCCAAGATATACTACTTCGGAATCGATGCCTCCGGTGGCAAGGAGCTGAACGCCGATTACGAGCTTCTGAACGGCAGCATGACCCTGTCAATTGTGACTGAAACGGGCATCGACGACATCGATACTGAATGGCCTCCAGATACGTCCATGGTGGAACTGGAGATCTCGAACGCAACCGACGGAACCATATCCTGGACTCCAGACGAGGACGGGAGCTATTATCTCGTGATGTACTACTTCACAATCAACGGCACATCCGTCGAGATCGAGGGGACATACGAAAGCACGGTCTTCACCCCGCTTCTATACTCGGGTATCGCGCTCACCGTCGCGGGCTCCCTGGTCGCATTGCTCACGGTTATCAGCGTTGGAAAAAGAAAGGTCATAGAGTCGCCCGCTGAGGTATCGACCTCCGAACCATCTGCCGAGGAGGTCGAGGGCAAAGTGCCCGCGGATGAAGATAATAACCTCGAAAATTGAAGCAAGCCCTGGCTCGAAATCTTACAGATCGATGAAATAAAGAGGGGGTCCTCCAGGAAATCCGAACCCGACGTCTAACAGTCCTCAACAATCATAATAGTTTCCCGACGACTGCATGTGTAGTACACGAGGACTTCAAAAATGTTACATTAAAGTTGCGAAGCATTCAAATATCGAGAGTAGTCAAAATAATTTTAAAACCTTTAATGACAATGGCATAGATTGGAGGCGAAGAGTTGTCTGAACAACAGGATGCCCCGAAGAAGGACAAGAGGATCACCATAAAGATAGATCCCTCTCTTTGGAAGGCAATATCTTCTGAGATCGAGCGACATCCAGAATGGGGTATTAACTCAGTTTCAGAATTCATAAGACGCGCCATCGATCACGAGATGATGGCGAGGAAGTCAAACCAGGATAGGAAAATCATCAAGATATGTCTCGATGACCGGATTTCTAAAGAGGGCAGCCAGCGCAGACGTTCCGAATGAGCCCGTTGACCAACGCTTTTGCGACATGATCGCCCACGACATCCGCTTCTAACTGGCATTCCTTGGGCAGGTCTAGATCACCCGTATCCCCCGCCGTGCTTCGAGACGTCCTGGATTACTCTCCTCTCGATCATTCGAACACCCATGGTAACGGATTTGTGTTATTCCCGATGTCTTTGCGAATAATAAATCGCATATGAGAAGATCCGTCAATATCAGTGTTTCAATCACGACCGCATCTGGCTTATTTGCGGTTTTTCCCAATCGCGTATTATCTGGGCCGGTTTCTAAAGGAGTACTCCCTATCCCAGATCACTCTTGCTACGATCTTCGCGATGAGCTCGAGCCATTTTATCGTTCTTCTCGGGGGGAGCAGGTCGTTCTTGGTCCTAGAAAGCTCGAACCATCCTATCATTTCATGCTTGTCTCCGTACATGAAAATATCGAAATAATCTCCCTCCTTGAACTCCTTCTTATCTCTGCGTTCCTTTCCCAGTTCGCTCGGCCTGTTGTACAGCTCCCTCTCTCCTTCCGCCTGGGATTCCCTCAGGAACTCCGTTGTTCTGCTGAGCTTGAGCGCTGGGAACTTCACATCGTCAAGCATATCTTTCTGGGTATAGGCCATCTTCCTGTGCGCCTGCTCCGCAGAACCAGTGAAGCCAATGAACACCTTGTATCTGAACAGGTCGTCGGTCCGATCTTTGAGGCCTATCGCGATCCTCGAGAACTCGAAGCGCCTGTGGATCATTTTTGCCGCTTGCTCGAGGAATGATACAGTCGAATCGAAGGGGCCCTGGGATTTATCCAGCAGCTCAATAATCGCCTCCATTAAACGCTCTTCTTCACTCTCTGGAACGGGCGAATATTGCTGTCTGAGATAGGTAGTAAAGCCGCCTTTCGGAAACGAGTCATTATTCAACAAGCTATCAATCGGCTTATCCTAAATTGAGATATAATTCTATCTATTTCATAGATTCAATGACATATTCTAGTGGCAATAAGCAAGCACATTCATCGATTCTCCCGATCGGTCGCCTTTGTCTCCCGCCGCATATCCGATCAACAGGAAGCAGCTCTGACGACCATCCTTAAAGGATAAGCTTCATACTGGAAACCGGATATTTTCATGGTGCGAAAAAGCATCCATGCCGGTGCCGATATGACCCAGATCAGAAAGATGGAGCGATCCGACATTCCCGGAGCGTTCGAGCTCATCGACCGGGAGCGATGGGGCTGGGAGCAGCGTCACATCGAACGGATCTTGTCAAGAGATGAAGAGAGCTCTCTGGTCGCGTGCGAGAACGGGGAGGTCACCGGAGTGCTGACCGCGCTGCGATATGGGGGTTTGGCCTTTATCGCGCACCTGGTCATAGAAAGCGATAGCCGGGGGGCCGGTCTCGGACCTGTGCTGCTATCTGAGGCGCTGGATAATATGCTCTCGAATGAGGTGAAACGCATAGAGCTGTTCTCTAACATGGATGTAATCGACTTCTATGTGAAGTACGGCTTCCAATCCATTGAGGAGCTGACTTTCTTCACGCTCGAACAAAGAAGCCCAGAAAACGGACTCGTTACCGATGATGGCTTACCCGACTTGATAAGACTCGAGCTCGATCAAGATGAAAAGAATTCCGTGGCGCGAACGGAGCGCATACTCGGGTACGGCGAGGAGCAGATGCTGCGCATCCTGGAGAACGATCCCCCGGATATCACCTCGCTGCTCACAATGGATAAGAAAATCCAAGGCTTCCTCATCGGCTACACCGTGGATTCATATACCGATTTGGGACCATGGATCGTCGACCTTTCCCAAATGCATAGGTCGGATGGGATGTTGTCCTCGATCATCTCCGCCCTGCCAGGAAATAGATTCGACATCGGGGTCTCATCGGATAACTCGTTCGTGCTTGACATGATCTCGAAGTTCGGTTTCGAGCCAAATGACAGGGTGATGAGGATGGCTCTGTCCAATCCCAGACCTGAGCCGTACCCCTCGAACGTGATTTCTCCGCCCATGTTCTGACAGATCCGGTTTCAATCCCGGGTTTATGAAGTCGTGGTGAGCGTATGCTAACGCCTATCCCCCTTCAGCAACTCTTCTCTGACGAAGAAAAGCAGCGCAATCGTTAGAATCGGTATAACGATCCCCGTCGCGGCCGAGTATTGGACAGCGACCTGGCCCCAAACGTCGAAGGCAATTGTGGCGACGCTGACCGCGATTGTCCCGTAGAACTCGATGACGTGCTTTTTGATCAGCCGGATATACGAACGCCAAACCGGCGATTCCGAGTATGAGGAACATCGTGTTCATGAGCGAGAGGTTATCATCCGAAACCTGGCCCTCCTCCAGGAAGTCGACCTGGTAGCTCGCTATGAAGATGGCGATCCTCAGGACGCCCTGTAGTATTACTAGCAAGATAACGAAAGTCAGGATCCGGTTCTTCCCGCGTTCTTCATTCAGCAAGCTCCCCTCGCGAATTCATGATGCTTGTCCATATAATGCGATTTGTGTAGGAACGCATTTTGCTATCGAAATGTGACCGATCACCATCACCGTCGATAGTCTATCCTGTCAACCAAGAAGTAATGGCCCGAATAATATCGCGACCAGTACGAGGCTCCACAGCCTCCCTTTCAGCAGGTTGTAATCTGTCAGCAGCCTTTCCCAGGGATGCTTCATCACGTAATGTCCGAATGCAAACTCGAAGGAGACCGTCATGATTGTCCAAATCACCCCGATGACCAACAGATCGGATCTGGAGTATGCGTCATCGACTCCGTGGAGGAATAGGTGGATCGCGACCAGGAACATTGTGATGAGCAAGAAGGTGCTGAGTATATGCCCTGGGCTCTTGCCGAGCCGAGGTTCCAATACGGCGCCTCGTAAAATGCCGTTCAGGATGGCAATTGAAGCCAGGAGAACCCAGAAACCCAGTACCTTAATCAGCAGGTCGGAATCCATCGATCTCCTCCGTCTACTTTTCCTGGCCAATAACCATGTTATTTCGCCGATTTCTACCTTCCGGGTCAACTTCTCTTCATTTTCTTCTTCTCGTAATCCCTTATTATCGCGTTCCCCTGCTCCAATACAGACCTGTCGAGTGGTTCCACATCGTGCTCCCTCAAGATCCTCAGGGCGATCTCCTTCGCCTCGGGGACCATCGACTCGGACATGGTGGCCTCGAACCTGCCCTTGTCATGGTTCCTCTCCACGATCTCCCTCTTGAAGTTCTTGACCGTGTGCATGTGCGAAAGGAAGGTATTGCCGTGCCCCACCTCCCTGATGACGTCCAGGGCCGTCGTGTTTCTGCTGACCTCGAACGGGGTCATCTGCAGCCGGAAGTTCTCCCAGACATACGAGTCGATCACTATCTGCTCAAGCGCGATGCCCTTCACGTTGTCGATTGTACCGATCCCGCCCTGCATGTCCGTGCCGGACATCGTGCTCAAAGCGATTCCCATGGTCTCGCTGAAAGTGTAAGGAAGGCCAGGATTTTCAGAATCGTTCAAACCCCAGTCCCCAACCATGCACGGCAGGCCGTATCTCTTCGCCATTTGAGCCAATCCCGCCGCGATTAACGGCTGGTTGATGCTCTCATAGTTGATCATCCCCGTCTTCATGCTGACGGGGGTGGACGATGAGCAGTAGACCGCCCGGGCTCCCTTGCTCGCGACTTGGCTTATAACCATGCTTGCCAGGTTTTCGGAGTTTGCGTTGACTAGCGTGCCGGCGAGAGTAACGGGTGCAGTCCCGCCCGACAGGGACATCGACATGGTCGTAATCACAACACCCGCCTTTGCGAACTCAACTAAAGCCTCGACTGCATCGTGCTCGAACATGAGGGGCGCGATTGAACAGTGGATGACGGTGAAGGAAGGCCTCTTCTTCAGTTCCTCCTTCCCTCCGGCGATCAGTGCTCCCAGTTCTATCTGCTTCTTCGCATCCTCCGAATCGTATATCTCGATCCCCTGGACATGCTTCGTCGTGTTCTGAAAAGCGGTCCAGAGCTCGTGCAGGCCATGCGTCTGCTGTGGGACCTCGGTCGCGGTCAGTGAGGTCTGGACATATGCCACACCATCCAGTGCGTCGGCGACCTTGACGCAGTCCGCGATGTCCTTGACGGTGGAATCTCTCCTTTTTCCACTCTTTATATCGAGAATGTATGTTCCCAGGCCTGTCGTTCCGGTGTATGGCCAGGAGCTGACCGGGATGCGCATATCGCGCTTCGGGTCCCTCGCGTGAAGCGTCATTTCCTTCGGAACGGTCTTGAGCGCCTCTCTGATCACGCCTTCGGGGATCTTCGCAACTTGGGTCTTTTTATCCACCGTCACTCCCGCCCCTTCCAGCATATTCAGTACATTTTCACTCTTGATCTTGACACCGATCGTCTCGAGACATTCGATGCTCTGTTGGTCTATCAGCTCCTCCTCATCCTTATCCAGAAACCTCAGTCGCGCAACTGCCATCAAAATCCCCTTCTCAGAAATATTGAGCTAATCACTTGCTACCCCTGAAGACGCGGATATGTAAATCGTTTTTGTATGACTCCTCCAGTTTTGGAGAGGTGGTTATTTTGCTTATTTCCAGTAGGAAATTCAGATTGATTTATCACTGCCAGTACCGCATCAATCAGTCAGTAAAAAGAAAATATAATAGAAAAAAAGGTAAGAAATTTTGAAAGGTTCATGAAATAATTCGGATAAATCGAAAAACTTAACCAAATACCTAGAACCTGTTTCTTCGCGGAGGCCTATGCTTTTCATAGCACTCTCGGCAGTAGACAGGTCTGCCCTCAGTGGGCTTAAAAGGGACCTCGGTTTCGTTTCCGCAGTCAGAGCATGTTACCTTATGCATCTCACGCGGCCGCGAATCAAATCTACGGCTGCCGCCACCATGCGACTCGTAACCCATTTTCGCAAATCTCCTTTCTCGATTGTGAGCATCACTCTTGTGTGCTCCGATAGACCAGGCGATGCTTCTTGGTATTTAAATGTCTTTCTGTTAAGCAATAATCACGTACTGCCTCGCCAAAGACAACTTTCTGTTCTTTTGAGATTTGAGCTATTGTCGACGGGGGTTTTACAGGCACGAATGCCTTTTATTGAATCTTGGTTATTAAAAAATCGCATTTGAAAGTTGATTTCGCTCGATATCGAACCCGGTGAGATAGTAAGAAAAGGATTTCGGCGGAAAAATATCGCAGCGCGATCAAGATTTCAATTTTGGTGGAATATATCCATCAATTTTCCGCCGCTCGGCACAGGCGTGACTTATCTACTCATATCTCTTCATCCATCTTCGGCTTTCTTTTCTTCCATAATGGTTTCACTATCCCGTCAATCTGGATAGCAGCCAGGTCAATTTTATCGCATATAGAAAGCCCTCTTCATAAAAATCATAATCTTATAATTAAATCCAATATAAAAAAATATGGGTCTTGTCGTTTCAATCACGAATTAATTGCCTGAGAATAGAAAGTGGACCGGGCGAGATTTGAACTCGCGGCCTCTCGCATGCCAAGCGAGCGATCTTCCGCTGATCTACCGGCCCATACGCAACGGCGAAAGACAGTGGAGTCTATATATGTTGTTCCTGGAAGTGAACAGCTACCGCTGGATGGCTCAATAGATTACAAACGGACAACCGGCGGCCTACTTCAGTCTGGCGAGGAAGTCGTCTATCTGTATCGCAGAGAAGGTCGTGGTTTCCAGCGTTCCCCGTGCCCCGAGCTCGACCATGATCTTCGAGATCGTCTCGTTGTCCGGGGCTTCAACTATGTTCAGGAAATCGTATTCTCCCAGCAGGGCGTACTGCTGGACGACCTTCGCCCCCATCTTGGTTATCTCCTCGTTGACCTGTTTCAATCTATCCGGCTTGGATTTCAGGGTCTTCCTCCCCTCGTCCGTCAGTCTCGACAATACCACATATACCCCCATTCAAGCACCTCCGCGGTAAGAGATTAAATGCACCGCGTGGAACTTATTCTTTGGGGTTGCAAAAATATCGGAATAACGGGCTTATCGGCGCGCTCAGAAGCTCTCCAGTTGCTTCTGGAATCTGACCATCTCTCCCTCTATCTGGATCGGGTACTCCCCAGTGAGGCAGCCCAGGCAGAGCGATTTCTCGTCCAGGCCTATGCACTCGACGAGCCCCTTGATGCTGATATATCCCAGGCTGTCCGATGTGATGATCTTGTTTATCTCCTCGACCGATTTGCTTGATGCGACGAACTGCTGCCTGGTCTTCATGTCTATCCCGAGGTAACAGGGGGCTATTATAGGCGGGGAGCCGATCCTGACATGCACCTCCTTGGCCCCGGAGTTACGGAGTATCTGGACGATCTTCTTGATGGTCGTCCCGCGGACTATGCTGTCGTCCAGCAGCACGACGCTCTTCCCCTCTATCTCGCTCTTGATCGGGTTCAGCTTGAGCATCACGCCGGTCTCCCGCTCCTGCTGCACGGGCATTATAAATGTCCGTTCGATGTACCGGTTCTTCATCAGCCCCTCGCCGTAGGGTATTCCAGATTTCTCCGAGTATCCGAGCGCGTGCGCCCTGCCCGAGTCGGGTATCGGCACGATGATGTCCGCGTCCGTCGGGTGCTCCTCGGCCAGCTTCATGCCGATCTTCCTTCGTATGTCGTACACGAGCCTTCCGTCGACCATCGAGTCGGGCCGCGCGAAGTAGACCCACTCGAACATGCAGTGCGCCTTGTCCTTGGGCGACGGGAACTTCCAGGATTTCGGGCCGTCGCATGTCAGCTCGATGATCTCGCCACCCTCGACATCCCTGATGAACTCCCCGTCCAGGTTGTCGAAGACCACGCTCTCCGAGGCAACTCCCCAGCCGTCGTTTATCCTCCCGATGCAGAGCGGCCGGATCGCGTACGGGTCCCTGACGGCGAATATCCTGTCGCCGATCATGATCGCGAGCGAATAGGATCCCTGGATGATCCTCATGAGGTTCTTGATCGACCGGACTGGGTCGGCGTGTCCGCTCAGTTCGTTCGCGAGCAGCCTCACTATGATTTCCGAGTCCGATGAGGTCAGGAACGCCCATCCCCGGTTCTGGAGGTCGGTCCTGAGCGAGTCGGCGTTGACGAGCTCACCGTTGTGCGCCACCGAGACCTCCCCGTGTCTGGTCTGGACGACCAGCGGCTGCACGTTTTGCAGGGCCGAGACCCCGTGGGTGGAGTATCTCACATGCCCGATCCCCTTGCTACCTGTGAGATGCCCGGTCTTGTCGGAGTTTATTATCTCGTGCACGAGCCCCATCCCTTTAATCAAGAAATGGCGGCCGTTCTCGAGCACCGATATTCCCGCCGATTCCTGTCCCCGGTGCTGCAGGATCCGTAGACCAAAATAGAGGTAATCCGCAGCCGATTTAGGTGAACATATCCCAATGACTCCGCAAGCTTCCTTCAGCTTTGGGACATGCCACATAGTGAACGCAACGCTCCCTAAGCTATCCTTTATTCTTTGCCCAATTATAAGTCCTCAGCCTCGGGGAAGCGCCGTATCCGCAGCTCGCGCATACCTTCTTCCTCACGTGGAACGAATGTTTTCCGCATCTGCGGCATATGATATGTGTCTTCTTGGACGAATGTTTTCCCATCGATGGCGTTCCTTTGGACAATCTGATGCAACTCCTCAGGGTGAGATATAAATGACGTTGTCCCCGCGGACGATCGTCTGTTCCAGCTTCCTTGTGACGGAGCCGTTTATGACCTCTTCAGCGTTCTTGAGCACGATGTTCATGTGGGGGTCGTATCCCTCGAGAATGCCCCTGTAGGACCTCTTCGCCTTAAGCTCCACAATGACCTGCTGGTTGATCGCCTTGTTCAGTACAGCCAAGGGCTTTTGCAAACAATCACCGGATTTCCCATAAAGGGGTGCAATACATAAAGCTTTGCCGACAGACGACTTATTCAAAGGGCGTCCAGAACCGCGTTCCACGGGCCGTTACGAGATGACAAAAAGATGAAATTCAGATTTCCCGTTCATGACGTATCCGTATTCGAGAGGAGGGGGAGGCATGTCGGCGAGAAAATCGGAGGAGATCGAGCAACTGCCCGGAAGGCGATCTGCGGAGCTCATCGAGCTGCGCGAAAAATATGTCACACATGCCCTGGGAATCGTCTGCCCGTCGTTCATCGAAAGGGCGGAAGGGGAGTTCCTGACGGATGTGGACGGGAACAGATACATCGACATGGCAAGCGGCATAGGCGTGAACGCCCTCGGGAACCGGCATCCGGCGGTGCTGGACGCGGTCAGGGGGCAGCTCGATAGGTATCTTCATCTGTGCTTCGGAGTCGTATATTTCGAGGAGTACGTCCGCCTCGCCGAACGACTTGCCAGACTGACCCCGGGAGACTTCGACAAGCGGAGCTACCTGAACAACTCCGGCTCGGAAGCGGTCGAGAACGCGTTCAAGGTCGCCCGATATTATACCAAGAGACCGAAGATCGTTTCGTTCTCGAACGCCTTTCACGGGAGGACCATGTACGCGCTGGCACTCACCGGTAAAGATGCCCCGTACAAGCAGGGGTTCGAGCCGTTCCCGGCTGAGGTCATACATACCGCTTACCCGTACTGCTACCGGTGCCCCTGCGGCAAGGAGAGGGAGAGCTGCTCCCTCGAGTGCTTCGACGAGATTTACCGCCTGGTCAACGATGTTTCCAACCGGAGCAGGATCGCCTCGGTGATATTCGAGCCGATGCAGGGCGAGGGAGGATATGTCGTCCCGCCGGAGGAGTACGTCAAGGAACTCTCCAAGCTTTGCACTGATAAGTCGGTCGTATTGATAGACGACGAGATCCAGACCGGCTTTGGCAGGACCGGGAAGATGTACTGCGCCGAGCATTTCGGCTGGTCCCGGACTTAGTGCTTAGCGGCAAGGCCATAGGGGGCGGACTGCCGCTCTCAGCATTGACCGGCCGAGCGGAGATAATGGACGCACCACCGAAATCGGGGCTCGGGGGAACGTTCGGGGGCAACCCGCTCTCCTGTGCCGCGTCCCTCGCGGCGATAGACGTGATCGAGAAGAACCTGGGCCGGGTGGAAGAGATGAACGGGAGAATCGGCCGGAGACTTCTGGAAATGGCCGAGCGGTACGAGGTGATCGGGGACGTAAGGGGGATCGGGCTGATGATGGCAGTGGAGCTGGTCAAGGACCGTTCCACCAGGGAGCCCGCGAAGGAGGCCGCCTCGAAGATCGTATCCGGGTGCGCAAAGAAGGGGATGGTGATACTGAGCGCCGGGCTTCACGGGAACGTCATCAGACTGCATCCATCCATGCTCATGGGAAAAGAGACGCTTGAAAAGGCTCTAGATATCTTGGACGAATCGATCGGAGAGACGCCGGTCGCCTGAGAGCGCCGGCGCCTCCGATAATAGGTTTGCGCAACCAAATCCGGGATCAGACCAAAACGCGCGAATCCTCTTTCATCCTCTCCAGGACGAGGATGGTGTTGCTCCTCTCGACTTCCTCGATCTTCATGATCGAGTCGACGATCTCCTTGAGCTCCTCCCGGCTCGACGCCCTCAGCAGCACCGCAAAATCGATGTTGCCCAGCAGGTAGTAGACCGCCCATACGCCGGGTATCTTGACCAGCTTCTGCCCGAGCTTCTTCGAGTGCTCCGCCCCGTACTTGCCGTCGATGAGCGACAGCGCGAGTATGTCCTTCCCGACCTTCATCGGGTCTATCTGGGCCGAGAAGCCGATGATCACCTTCTCCTTGATCAGGCGGTTTATCCTGTAGTGGATCGTCGACGACGAGAGCCCCGTCTTCTCGGCGATCTCCTTCAGGCTGGTGTTGCTGTTCTCCTGCAGAATGCGCAAAATGATCCTATCGTGTTTGTCCAATTGTGCGGCTTGTGCATTATCCGTCATTTCTTCGTTTTCTCCTTTTATTAGGATTCTATGCCGGTATTTTTGCAATTCTATTAAATCTTGCGGTCTAATTTTGAAAGCGTTCCCACCAAAGTGGGAAATCTGCCGGATTGCGGTATTTAAATGAGCGACCCGATCGTCGGGGCGTCCAGACAGTCCATGTCGAACGCCCTGATACCCTCGAGTGCCAGCCAGGCGTCTATTTCTGACTGGTCGAACACCCTTCCCAGCAGAGAGGCCCTCCACCAGAGGTCCAGCAGCTGGGTGCCGAGCACGCCTAAGTACACCGTGAGTAGGTCGTGCTTGTATTCGTGGGTATGGCATACATGGGAGGCGTATCCGAGGAACTGATCCCTGCCGATCAATGTCCTGGCATAGTTCGAAAATTCTTCAATTGCACTCGAATCGAGAGGCAGCAGGTCCGCCTCGTTCATGTCCAGGCTCTTCCTGAGCTCCAGGAAGCCGTTCTCCTCCAGCACCATGCAGTTGATCCTGCCGTCCTTCGACTGGAAGATGTTCCACATCAGCTCCTCGTCAACATACACCGGCAGCCTCGCCACCTCCTCGAGTTCGAACTGGTCGTAGTTCGACTGCTTCGCCATCCTGTTTAGGTCGTTCGGCGGGGCGGTGGCATCTATCAAAGAGGCGATCTCGTCCTCCGAGGCGTCTCTGATCACCGGCTCCTGGTCCGCGAATCCCAGTATCTTGCCTATGCCGTCCTGCTCGGACAGGATGGGCAATAGCTGCGTGGCGACCGAGCGGATCCTCTCGGCGCTCTGGAAGATCCCCGCTTTGGAGCATCTCGTCTCGAACTCTTTCGATACGCGCTTCGACTCGGCCAGATAATTCTGGAGCCGCTCCTCGGGTATGCTCTGCAAGAGCGACCGCCCGTAGCTCTTCAGGCTGCCACCCTTGTCATTCACTCCCCGGCAGGAGAGATTCACGTTCAGCTGCACTCTCTTCATCATGTGTATGTGTATCGGGAACTGCCGGCAGAAGCGGGGCTTGATCTCGTTTATGGAGCACCTCCTGTTCTTCAGGAAGAAGCAGGCGCCCCAGCGTCCCTGCAGCTTGATCGTCGTTGGCTTGGCCGTCCTCCTGCCGTCTATGTGCTCCCTGGTGAGGCTGCTCCTGAGATACTCGTCGCTCTCGAATATCTTGAGCTCGTCATCGGACAGCTCGGGCTGGCACAGGCAGCACATCGCGCATCCGTCAAGGCACTCGAACCCCTTGCCCTCGAGCTCGGAGAAATCTATGTTCAGCCGGAACCACCTCCCCCGAAGTACCTTCCTGCCCTCTCGCCGACGATCTCCCCCGCCTCGGAGACCTTCTCTCCGCGGAGGAAGACCGCCCGGGGAAAGATGGCCCTCATCCCGTCGAACGCGCTCCAGCCGCACTTGGAATGGAGCTTATCCGCGGATATCTTCGCACCCGTCCTGAGATCGACGGCGATGATATCGGCGTCGAAGCCCTCTTTCAGCTGCCCCTTGGGAACGCCTATTATCTCGGCAGGTCGCCTGCAGCAGTAACGCGATAACTGAGCAATATCCAGCCTTCTCTCGGCTACCGCCTGGAGCATCAGGGGCATCCGCGTCTCGGCCCCCGGCATGCCGCTCGGTGCAGCGTCGAAATCCTCCTCCTTCTCGGCGATCGTATGGGGCGAGTGGTCCGACCCGACCGTGTCTCCGAGACCGGAGGCCAGCGCCTCCCAGAGCTTCAGCCTGGTCGATTTCGACCTCAGTGGCGGGTTGACCTTCCCCCAGGTGCCCAGCTTCATCGATTTATCCAGCAGCAGATGGTGCGGGGTTATTTCCGCAGTAGAGCCGCTCTCCCGCGCGATCTTGAGAACCCTGGCAGTCGTGACGTGCAGCAGGTGGAGCCGCATCTCCTGAGGCTTATTTCCGCAGACCGCCTTTGCGGCCATGTGCTCGTACCCGTCCGATCTGTGCCTGTCATGACCATCCAGGTCCGTCTCCTCGATCTCCGGGAGGGGTACTGTGTGCTCCGCATGCACCATGAGCGGTAATTTGGCAGCCGCAGCCTTGCCGAGCAACCCCGATATCTCCTCCTGCCGCACTCCCAGGCCGCCGGTGGTCTCCCCGACATACATCTTCAGGGCGGTCGCACGGCCCGCCAGCGATTCGGCATTCGTCCGCGAGTCAAGCAGTGCGGCCAGCCCGAAATCGGCATAGCATTTTCCGGATGCGGTCTCTATCTTCTCTTTCAGGTCTGAGAGGGACCTCGTGGCCGGCAGCGTGTTGGGCATGTCCATGACGAAGGTGGTCCCTCCGACCACGGCAGACATCGAGCCGGTGTTGAAGTCCTCCTTGTGGGTCATCCCAGGCTCCCGGAAATGAACATGGAGATCTATTCCGGCCGGGAGCAGCAACAGGTTCGACAGGTCGTACCTCCGGTCGGCAATCGAGATGGTCTTGGCAATCTTGGCTATGCGTCCATCGGAAATGCCGATACAGCAGCTGGTCAGGCCCGAATCGAGGAGAGCCTTACCCTCTATTACCACATCCATCTTGATCACTCAGCGATTTTCTGACTATGTCTCCCTTCGGATTCTTCTCCGAGAATATCTCCGCCTGGAACCGATAGAACTTCGTCTTCGGGCTTTTCCAGGCGTCTATCGGCAGACCCGCCTTCAGGCAGGTGTGCTCCAGGAAGGTCTTCGAGTCCCAGTCCCACTCGACCGGTACCTGCGGAAGCAGCAACCCGCGCGCGTAGCCGCTTTCAACGATCAGGCCGTCCTCTCCGATCCTCACCTGCTTCAGCAGCTCGTCCTGGTTATCGTACTTCATCTCCTCGGGCGGGGTTAACAAGCTCACCTCGACGACGATATTCGGCAGCTCCTGCTCGAAGAGCGGTGGAAATCTCGGATCCCTGGTAGCGGCGCTCACTGCTGAGTCCGGGATCGCCTCTCTCAGTGAGAACAGTGGTTCTGGGTAGCCGATGCACCCCCTCAGCTCCTCCGCCGGGAAGGTCTTGATCGTGACGAACACCCCGCCCTTCTCCTCGAACTTGTCTGGCAGCTTTATCCCGGGGGGCTGTCCGCCCGTTATAATGCTCTCTATCGCCTCCCGAGCCGCTCTAACCGCTAGCTTTCCGTCCTCGTCGGAGAAATGCGACATGGCTACCAGCGATTGAAATCTGACATATTAAAGTTCGCAGGGACTATAACCCTAAAGGCTAGAAGAGAAATACGAGGCCGGAAGGAGGTACCGGGTGATTATTCTATGGCGATAACGGAGACTAAAAGATTTTTTAATGATAGATTGATGTACTGGTGACATCGCATGAGGTTTGTCAAGCTATCTCAGCGGGAATTCCAGGAGATTCGTCGGCTCTACGAGAGCGTAATGTCGCAGGCTTGTTGCGGCCTTTTCTACCGAGAGGGGATGATCCTGGGAGAGGAGATAGCGAAGATCGCGCAGCAGGAGTCCGACAACTACTTCGATATCTGCGCCAAGCTGCTCCGGGCAAGGGGCTGGATCGAGGAGATCAAGTTCGACGGGGACCTCGTCTATGTCTCGGGCTCGATCGAGGCTGGGGAGTCGGAAGACAAGCCCACCTGTCACAGGCTGCGCGGGATCATACAGAAGATCTGCGAGCAACACGACCACAAGCGTCTTCACTGCGAGGAGATCGAGTGCATCAGCGCGGGGGACAAGCAGTGCGTCTTCAAGCTCGAGGGGAGCGGAGGCGACTAGCTTTGATGGACCTCCAGAAATCCCTGAAGGAACTGAGGAGCAAGTTCGAGGTTACAGCCTCCGCCGTGCTCAGCAGGGACGGCCTTCTGATAGCGTCCGATATTCCCGAGGGAATTATCGCGGAGACCTTTACCATAATGTGCGCCACTATGATGGGCGCCGCATCGACCGCCCACTCCGAGCTGAAGGTCGGGCAGCCCCAGGTCATGAAGGTGCAGTCTAAGGGGCACGAGATGTTCATAGTCGGCGCCGGCAGGAGGGCGCTGATGGTCGCGGTCGCGAAGAAAGGCGTGGACGCGGATAGGCTCCTTAAGCAGCTCAACACGATCATCGACACGGTCGAGGGCGAATAGCACCATGAGCCGTTTCTCAGCGCGCCCTAATGTTTGAAAATTGTTACAAATGATTTATAAAAAAATCCGATTCGACCTTATTCGGAAAGATTGATCAAAGGATTGAAAGACCTACTCGTCGATCTCTATCTTCTTGAGCTCCGACTTCTTCTTCCCCTCTTTCTCGACCCTCTCGATCTCCTGCAGGACCGCGTCCAGGAAGTCCCGGAGCGCCAATACGGTCTCCCTCTCCGCCTTCAGCAGGTGCCGCTTCGCATCCTCCGGTATGTTCGTCTCCTCGACCACCTTGTTGATCGCCTTGGCGGATTCCGTGACCGCCTTCGTCAGGTGGTCCATGGTCTCCCGGGTGAGCACGTTGCCTGCAAGGCGTTCCACATGCTCCGCGAACTGCTTGGCCCCTTCAATCCCCCTCTTCCTCAGCTCCTCTTCCATCCTCTTCAGCCTCCCTGAACCTTATCTTCAGCCATCCGTCCTCGAACTCCGCGCCCCCGACCTCCTTCGAGGCGTAGGAGTGCGGGAGCGTGATCATCCTCTTGTAGCCCCCCATCGTCACAATCAACAGGTCCTTGCGATTATATAACTCTACACGCCTGCTGTCGTCTATCCTGAAGGGGATCTTCAGAGCCAGCACCTGCGTGTCCCCCTCCTCGTACATCCTCATCGGCTTCTCCGTGCTGTAGATCTCGAACGGGTCGGATTCCCCGAACAGCATGTCCGCCAGGAGCTGCAGGGAATTACGGCCGACGATCTCGGTCGAGAATATATTGGCCCTCAGCATCTTCAGCGGAGAGAAGGCCACCTCGATCTGCGCCAGGTGCTCCTTCTGCTCCTCGAGCTTATCCCTGAAATATCCGTCTCCGGAGTCCTCCGGGAATATCCGGTTGATGACGACGCTCTCGACCGTGTACCCGTACAGTGACAGGTAGCTGTAAGCCCGCATCGTCTCCGTTATGACCATCTTCTCCGGGTTCACCACCAGCCGGACGGATGTCTGCTCCGGATCGGTCATGATCTCCTTGACCTTGGCCAGCCTTCTCCGGATGGAGTCGATATCCTGAAGCACCTTGTCCGAGGGCATGGGGGTCTTCATCACCTTGCCAACGGTCACCCTGGCGATCTTGATCAGGTTCCTCACGATGCCGAATATCTTCTCGAAGTACCAGTTGGCCACGTCCGGGTACGACAGCAGCCGCACCGTATCTGCGGTGGGCGCGGTGTCGATGACGATCGCGTCGTACTCCTCCCTGCCCGAGAACTCCTCCACGTAGAACAGCGCGGACATGAACTCCATGCCAGGGAACACCGCGAGCTCCTTGGCGGTGATCGGCTCCACCCCCTGCGACCCCAGGAACTCGGATATGTAGTTCTGGATCTCGGTCCACTTCTGCTCCAGCTCGTGCTGGACGTCGATCTCCAGGGCGTCCAGGTTGTCGGATATTTTCCGCACCTCCCCGGACAGTGGTACCTGGAGAGAATCCGAGAGGCTGTGCGCCGAGTCGGTGCTCATGATGACCGTCCGGTGCCCCAGCTTTGCCAGCCTGAGGGCCGTCGCCGCCGCCACCGAGGTCTTTCCTACCCCGCCCTTGCCGGTGTAGACTATCACGCGAATCGCGATCACTCTCGAGACTCGATGCAGCTATCCAGTTTATAACGTTTCCTTGCGACAATCGGAATCGATAGAATCGTAAATCGGCGGATCCGATAAGCGCCCCGAAGCAATCACGCGCGGTCTCTGGCAATAAGCGATCATTTGGAATCAAAATAGGGGAAGTGTCGGGGACGGGGTTTGAACCCGTGACCTTCGGATTTCCCTGGAGCATCCGGTCAATCTCAGATGTCTTTCCCTATGAGTCCGACGCTCCACCAGGCTGAGCCACCCCGACATCGTCGTCAAGCGCTCGCGGAATCGACTGTGCTGACATCGAGAAAACGCCGAGCGGCTATTCCTTCGTATCCTCGGCCTCTTCGGCTTCCTCGGCGAGCTCCGTCTCCGACAGCTCCTCTGACTCCACCGTCTCCTCTTCGTCCTCTTCGCCGGACGCCTGCTCCGCCTCCGCCTGGGCGGCTGCCTTTGCAGCTGCCTGTTCGGCCTCGGCCGCCTGCCTCTCGCGCTCGGCCTCCTCCTCTTCCATGGCCTTGAGCACCTCGGCGATGTCACGCATGCTTCCGACCCTGTGCACCTCGCTCTTCCGGATCTCGACCCTCTTGAGCGGCACGATCTGCTTGGAGTTCGAGGCCATCATCCTTCCGAGATCCCCGCCCATGATCATCTTCACGAACTCTCCGACCGTGTTCTCGGATGCGGCCTTCTTCAGGGTGGTGTCCATCGAGTTCCTCACCGCGGTCCTCTGGGACGCCTGGATCCTCTGCTCGGATATGGCCATCGGCTTGACCCGGAGCTCCCAGCCGTCCTTCGTGGTGACGTCGACGGTGGTGTCGGTCTTCGACCTGCGCCTCCGCGTGAGCCTTCTGATGTAGTCGGATGTGAGGTCGTGGCCCATGAACACCGTGTGCGCGTCGAGGCCGCGTATGTCGTTGACCTTGAACTTCAGCTTGATGTGCATCTTGGAAAAATCCCCCGTGAGGTCCTGTACGGTCGCCTCCATAGTCCTCCCCATCAGGTTCTCAGGGACATCTGCGGGCGTCTCGCCCAGCAATGACATATTGAACATCTCGGGAGCGATGATTCTATACCATTCCTTTGCGCGCCATCTGTCTTTCATCTTCCTTGCTGCGGCAAGCGACTTCGCCTTTGTGGACATCAGAATCCTCCGGCTTGGGTTTGGTCGATAGAGGAATGCCGTATTAAAATATTACCATAGGTTGGTATGGAATTCAGGGCGCTGACGAACAAGGTCCCAGTCTCTACCTGCCCTTCCACCACTTGATGACGGGCGGGTTCGGGTGCTTCTCGACCACCTGGATATGCGCGTTGTGGCATCTGACCGCCTCCTCCTTGGAGCGGTACATCTTCCCGCAGTTGAAGCACATGTACTTGACCGTCATATTCGTGACCACATGAATACGCTACTACTTGTTTTTCACGGTTGACCGTCTCTCAAGGTACTCCCAGATCGCCCTCTCGGCGGAGGGCGAAAGCTCGGCATCCTGCTCGCCCAGCTCCCGCTTGATCTCCCCGATATCATCGTAGTCGTCGAGAAAAACAGGTATGTAGCAGGAGGTGGACTGGACCAGAAGCAACGCGACGATCAGGTCCTTTCTCAGCTCCCGCTTCTTCAGCTCCGCCTTGAACTGCACGAACGGCTGTATCTCCTCCGGCATCGCGGAGACGCGGTTTAGGGCGATGAGATCAGCCGTGTGCAACTCGGATCACCTCTCTCAGAGTTTCACGGGCGTCCTGTGGGCTTCCAGGCCCAGCTTGTCCTTGTCGAGCCCGAACTTCATGGCCATCAGCTGCATCAGGTGCAGGACCGGTATCTGGAACTCCTTCAGCTCCGCCTGCCCGACATCGAACTGCAGGTGGCAGAACGGGCAGCAGTCGACTATGAAGTCGGCGCCCGCGTCCTGCATGTTGACCAGGTTCTCCTTGGTCATCTTCAGGGCGACGTCCGGAGACCTGGCTCTAACGCCTCCTCCGGCGCCGCAACAGGAGCCCTTGTCCTTGTACTCGATGCTCTCGACGCCGAGCGCCTCGACGATGTCATCGAATATCCTCGGCCTCTCCGGGTTGTCGATCTTCTTGATGGTCGATGGTTTCAGGAAGTGGCAGCCGTAGAACACAGCGGCCTTCATCTTCTTGTCGCCGTTCTCCTTCACCTTCGACTTGATCGCGTCGATGTCGATCTCGTTTGCCAGGTACTCGACGAAGTGCCTCACCTGGGTCTTGCCCTTGTACTCGATGCCGACCTGCTTCAGTATCTTGTTGATCCTGGCGAGCGCCTCCAGGTCGTTGTTAAGCTTGTGCGCCGTCTCGAAGAGCGTGTCGTAGCATCCGTTGCATATCGTAAGGATGTCGACACCCATCTCCTGCGCTATCGCGAGGTTTCTCGCGCCTATCGCGAGCCAGGTGTCCTGGTCGAACGACCTCATCACGCCGGGTGCGGGGCAGCAGGACGCGCCCTCGAGGTCCGCCAACTCCACTCCGAGCTCCTTGAGCACCTCGCGGGTGGCGCTCTCGATCCCGGGGTATCTCATCGGCATGATGCAGCCCAGGAAAAATCCCAATTTCTCAGCCATCTCAGTCACCTGCCACAAGCTTGTCGAAACCAGTTATCTGGCATATCTTCTTCACCTGCTCCAGTCCGGCGGGCTTCTCGAGCACAGTCGGCGGTGTCTCCCTGAGGCCCAGCTTCTTCCTGAACGCCTTGTCCTCGTCCCTCAGGTTGACCAGGTGCCCGGATTTGGAAACCAGCTGCGCGATCTTCTTGTGCTGCGGGGCCATGTGCCCCTCGCGCACGGACATGTTCCTCAGTGCCATTATTATATCCACAATCTCAACGCCTCTCGGGCATCTCTCGTAGCATGTGAAGCATGTAGTGCATAGCCAGAGATCGTCCGAACCCATGATGTCGTCCTTGAGGCCCAGCTGCGCGCGCCTGACCAGCTTCCTCGTCCTGAACGCGGTCTGTCTGCCCGAGGGGCAGCTGCCGGTGCAGGTACCGCACTGGAAGCACAGATTCAGCGTCTTCCCGCCAGCCTCGACGACCTTCTTCGCGAATTCCGGATTGGGCTGTTTAGCATCAGTCGTCATCTGAACACCTTTCGGGGAAAGTCGGCTTGGCGATATATAACCGTTTTCGAACGACCGCTCTTGTTTCACCCTATCGGGTAATGCTGCTTGGGAGCCATTTGGTCGAAAAATTCTCGTATATTTCTGTGATTTGTTATCTCGATCGCGTGCACTGTGTACGGTATCCTGATGCCGCGAGAGTCCGCTGGGAGCTCGACCTTCTCCCGGTCTAGCAGCAGCCTGCTGGCGAAGAAGCTGTATTTCGAGTCGAGGACCTCAGCAGCGCTGTAGGCGACCGCACACACCTCGAACTCAACGCCGCTCTCCCGCAAAGTATCGAACCCGAGCCTCTGAGGCCCCGAGTTCATCCGGACGTACTCATTCCCCCGGTCGCAGTGCACCAGGAAGTCCCGGGTCACCTCGTGCACCCGGTTCTCCTTGGGAAACTCGTAGGCGTACAGCGGATCGTCCACGAATATGATGTCGAGCAGACCGCCCGACGCGAGCGAGTAGTTCGTCTCATCGTCCGCGACCAAGATCCGTATCTCGTACCCCTTCCCGAAAAGGACCTCGGAGATGCGCTCGACGGTGTTCTGCGTTATCCGGGTGCAGCCGACGACGAGGTCGCTCGTCCTGCTCATCCTGCTGGTCAGGGTCTCCAGCACCCTGAGCACCTGCTTCCCCTCTATCGTCAGCTCGGAGCCCCGCGCGTTGCTCCGTACGAGCTTCGCCTTGGCCTTTCTCTCGAGCTCCTTGAGCTGCTTGTTCAGGACTGCGGCCGTTATCCCGAGGCTCTCGGCTGCCCGGTTCTGGCTGCGCTCGCTGGAGATCGCCCTGAGCATCTCCAGCTGTCTCAGCGTGATCGTCCCGCGGTCGGATACGAGGACGATCTCGGGGACCAGATTCTCCAGCCTGCTCCTCTGGAATTTCTCGCCCGATTCCGATGGCTCGTGCGATAGCCTCGGCAGCTCTTCCTTTTTCCTCGCCATGGTCGCCAATCGGAACCCCGTTCTGCCCAGATATACATTTTCTTTTTCATCGGACGGATTGCTGATTATCCGAAACGGGAGTCAAATCATCAACGATTAAATAGGTTCACGCTGATTTGTCGGAAGAAGCAGATGGGGCATCGAAAACTTGTGAAGAAGATATGTCTCCTGGGCGACGGGGCCGTCGGGAAGACGAGCCTGGTCAGGAGATACGTCTTCGACCTGTTCGACGATAGGTACATCGTGTCGTTCGGGACGAAAGTGGTCAAGAAGGTGCTGCAGATAGAGGATTGCGAGCTGTCGATAATGATCTGGGACATACTCGGCCAGCGGGAGCATGACAAGCTCCACGCGGCGTACTACCGCGGCGCCAGCGGCGCGCTGCTGGTCTGCGACCAGACCCGCCCGGAGACCCTCGCGTCGATTCCAGACTGGACCGCCAACTTCCGGAACGTCTCTCCAGATGCGGCGCTCTACCTGCTCGTGAACAAGAACGACCTGGAAGCCTCGGTGTCGGAGAACCAGGTCTCCGAGATCGCCTCACAGCTTGGGATCGAATTCATAGGCACGAGCGCCAAGACGGGCGAGAACGTGGAGCACGCGTTCTCGCATATGGCGGACGATATCGTTGGTGAGATCAGATGAAGCAGTTGCCCTTCTTTGTGATGCCCGGGAGCGCGCTTTCCGACCTACGCGAGGAGATGGAGATCATCGAGGGGGAGCGCAGGTCGAAGCTGATCATCTACCGGTACGGCCAGAGGTGCGGCCGGGGGCTCGTGGAGCACATGGGCGTCGAGGCGGAGAACATCGAGGAGGCACGGTCCATTCTTCCAGCTCTTTGGATGGAGACCGGCCTGAGCCGCCTGGCGATCGACAGCAGCACCGACAGCGAGATCGTCGTGCACATGGAGGAGTCGATCGAGGGGCAGGACGGCCGGCAGTGCGACTTCGCGCGCGGGTACCTGTCGGGCATCGCATCGGCCCTGCTGGGCAGGCGGTTCGAGGCGGACGAGGTCGAGTGCATCTCGGATGGCTATCCGGTGTGCGTCGTTCAGCTGTACGACGTCCCTGACATACTCAAGCAGCAGCAGCTGATCTTCTCGGACGAGCAGTCCAAGTATGAGCTGGAGCGCGGCTACTCCTACCTGATCCGCGAGGAGAGCCAGGACCAGGCGATGGACGTGTTCGTAGACTGCGTGCATCACGGCTTCAGCGGGCTGGGCATCACGAGGGAGTTCCCGGACAAGGTCAGGGATCGGTACAGCCTCGAGGGCATACCGCTGCTGTGGCTTTCGAGCGACCAGATATATGACTTCTCCCGCGAGCCGATGAACATACCGCTTCTCTATGGAGACATAAAGACCTTCATCACCGAGAACAGCGACCCGATCGTCCTTCTGTCCGGGCTCGAGTACCTGATATCGCAGAACGGCTTCCCGAAGGTCCTGAAGTTCATGCAGCTGGTGGACGACAAGATCGCGATCGCCAACGCGGTCCTGATCGCCCCGATCAGCCCTCTCACCCTCAGGGAGCAGGACCTTAAGATGCTCGAGAAGGAGATGCGCGTCTACCTCTCGTAGAGGTTTTTTCCATGAGTCGGTACGGGCTGGTGCTGTGTCCCTTCTGCGCGACTCCGTTGGCCGCGGACCTCCGGAAGAAGAGCATGACCTGCGTCTGCGGGAAGAGCATCGACCTCCTGAGGCTGAAGCCCCGGTTCACCTCCGACTCCCCGTCCGAGGTGGCCGAGGCGGTCGCCCAGGCGAAGGTGCAAACCACGGAGGGCAAGATGATGAAGCCCTCCATGTCCAAGCCCAGGAGCAGGATCGGCAGGATGGCGCTGAGGGCGAGGGAGATCAAGGACACCCGGGAGCGCCTGACATACATCGCCTTGGAGCTGACCCGCCTCAAGGGGGAGTTCGGCGTGGAGGAGCTCGCGAAGGTGCACGAGCTGCTGGGGAAGGAGACCCCGAGCGACATGCTCGTCATGATGCGGGAGAACGGGATCGTCTTCGAGAGCGGGAAGGGAAAATACCGTTCGGTCTGAGCGCCTATCTCCTTCGCTTCCGGAAGCCTCGCCTGGCGTCTTCGACCAGGTTCGGCAGGTCGAGTGTGTGGATATGCCAGTAGCTGTACAGGACGATCGTCCAGTTAAGAATTATAAGGACTATCCCGGCGTTCTCAGATACGGTGTCCTGCACGAGCGCCGCACCGTAGAACAGCAGGCTGAACCCGATCGCGTAGATCATCGCGTTCGCGAAGTACGCCCACTTCTGCCCCCGGGCGCAGCCGATCCCGATTATGGTAGTGGTCGCGCCCTGGATGAAGACTATCTGTATCCCGATCATCGCGATCAAGGCGATGCTGAGAACATCGTTAGACTCGAGGTCGGCGGCCGCGAAGTACATCCTGGAGAAGGCGTACGTGGCCGCGATGCCGAGGCCGAGCGCGAGCCCGTAGAAGCCGGTATCCACCTTTCTCTGCAGCTTGGGATAGTTCAGGATGACCAGCTTCAGCATGCCCTGGAAGATCGGTACCATGAGCGCGACTACCAGGATAGTATAGTTGTTTATCGAAGGGGCGATCGCCACGTCCACGAACAGGAAGATCATGCCCACGACGAGCCCCAGGATGAATATCATGAACACCTTGCGGTCGTCGAAGAACGGCTTCTCCACCCTGGGATAAGTGTAGTCCTGGAGCGTGTAGAGCATCAGCCCGAACGCGGGGCCGAACGCCGCGATTGCGAGCACGATCATCGTCAGGTCGACCATTGCTGCAAAATTAGTGCCATTGTATTTCTAACTTGGCGAACCGGAAGTCATCTGGGGACGGAACAACAGCTAAATAACCGCCTTGTCTAATATACGCAAAGGGAGGTTGAACGAGTTGACTTACAAGTGCCCATCATGTGGCGCGGATGTCCCGGACGGGCAGCCATGCCCGAGTTGCTCGAAGAAAGACGAGTCGGTGATCGACCGCATCTCACACAAGACCGGAGAGGTCATAGAGAAAGGGGTCGATGTGACGGAGAAGGCCGTCCAGGAGCTGAAGCCAGTCGCCCACGATATCGCCCATACCGGCAAGAGGGGAATCAAGAAGCTCAGGGATGCCACGCTCACAGTCGCGAAAGATCTGAAGAGAAAATCAGAGCAATAACTACTGCAGTTCAAATGCTGGAAGTCGTTGGGGGTTCTGTTGCGTTAACGGGTCTTCCACACTAACAATGGTAATTTTGCAACTCACTTCATTCGCCTCTCTCATATCGAGATCACGGGGTCATGCTGAAGCGCGTCGAGGCTGAACCGTAAGCCTCCGACCATCTCTTTCGAGATGGCAGTTTGCAGCAGATTGATGCCGGCATTGATCTGCCGATCTATTTGCCAGCCGCATTGCTTGCACTTGAATATCTTGCCCAATCGGGATTTCTTTATACTCCCACATCTCGGACAAGTTCTGCTGCTGTTTCTCGGGTTGAGTTTGATGACCGAGATACCTTCCCATTCCGCTTTGTATTCGATAATCTGATGGAGCTTTCTTCTCGGCCACGAGCTCAAGCGCCGATTGATCTTCGGATTGGCCCTTTGGGCCCTCATCCCGGTCAAATCCTCCAGTATGATAATCGCTTTATTGTCCTTAGCATACGATAATAGATTATTGGCCGTCTCATGCAGGCGGTATTTGATCCGATCGTGTTCTCGACGGCCTTCTTTACGGCACAGTTTTCTCATGGTTCTCCTGTCGTGAGCCTTTTTCGTCTGGAGCTTTTTTCTCCTGAGATAATGCCGTTGCTGGATAATCGGGATTTCCGAATAATCGGACTTTATGGCGGTAGCTTTTTTTCTTTTTGCATTAACGAATATCCCATCCAGACTGATCTCATTTGTGTCTAAAGCTAGAGCCGCTTTCGGCATGTATGGCTTCGAAGCATCCTTGCGAAATGCTATGACCGCTCTGCCCGGCAGCAATGTCAAGGGGCCGAGAGAATATGACGGGTTGTCGAGATATTTACGGTGATAATCGCTGACTATGATCTTCAATTTCACATGCAAGCCCGCCCTGATAGGCAAATCCACCTCGCCGTTTTTTCGGTCTAATTTGTATGCTTGATTCTCGGCTTTCATCATCAACCGTTTGATATACGGTTTTTTCGGGTTCATTCCTTTTCGAATCGCACGGCGATAGTTCTTCAAGATACTGGCAGCGATCTCGATGGCGGATACTACATGCTGAGCATAGATTTGATGCTCCGATCTGAGATCCTTATAGACCAAATTTGAAAGCTTATATCGGGAAGTAATGCCTGATTGTAAACCGGCCCGAATCGCCTTATTGACGGCCAATCTAAAATCTTCGGAAAGATATTTAATCTCAACGGGTGGGTCGTCGATATAGAATGTAATGCCTCTAACTACCATTGAAAAGAGGCTGTCAATATATTAATATAAATCTATGGATGTGGTAAGTGAAAGTCAAAAAGACCCGTTAACGCAACAGAACCTTATGGGGCAATCTATACATACTACCTTTCTATCATTTCCGACCTGACCATGTGGGACGACGGCCAGCACAGCCAGAGCTACAAGTTCAGGGTCACCCCGGACTACTTCAGAACGGCGGCGAGGCCGCCCGTGCCCGGGATGAGGTTCAGCCGGGTCGAGATGAGGCAGATCGCAATCTCCGTGATCGTCCTCACGCTCGCATTCTCCATGGTCCTGAGCGGAGGACTGTACAAGCTGCTGGGGGGCCTGGAAGCAGCTCAGGCCGCCCTGATTATTTTCGCATCGTTCATCGCGGTATCCACGGGGTTCTTGCTGCACGAGCTCGGGCATAAGAAGGTGGCGCAAGGGTACGGATGCTTCGCCGAGTACCGGATGAGCCCCCAGGGCCTGTTCCTCGCGATCATCACCTCGGTGTTCGGCTTTCTGTTCGCTCTGCCGGGCGCAGTAGTCATCTCGGGGTTGATAAACGCTGAGCAGAACGGCAAGATAAGCATCGCAGGTCCGTCGGTGAACATTCTGATAGGTGTGTTTTGCCTGGTGCCTCTGCTCCTAATAGATCTGCCAAACCTCGCGTTCGACATCCTGCGCATCGTAGCGTTCGTCAACGGAATACTAGCAGTATTCAACCTGCTGCCTATTCCACCACTGGACGGATCCAAGATATTCTACTGGGATAAATCGATTTACGTCATCGCTATGGCGCTCGCCATTACTGTGGCCGCGACGGTTTTCATCTATGTTTGAACCGGTAGCACCTCTCAGTTGAGCTTGGTCGCGTCGTATATCTGCCCGTCATCTATCACCGGGGAGAAAGATCCCCATCTTTTGTCGTGAGGAACATAGACCTTCACGGTCCCGACCGACTCGCCGCCCTTTCCGTCCGATGCCAAGAAGGTTATCTCGTACACTCTGCCGTTGCCCGCCTTGGACGCCTCCGCCCTCAGGTAGGCGGAGTCGGTACCAATGCCGTATGCATCGGGCGCGTGGTAGATTCCCCCGTCTCTCCAGCCCCAGGCGGTCGGCTCGTCACTGGTGATCTTCGTGATCGTTATCGTGACCTCGTCTCCGTCAGGATCGGTAACCCCGAGTATACTAATCTCTACGAACTTGTGGTTCGGTGACCAGATGATCTCGATGCTGGGCATCGCGTTGCTCACATCCGGCGGTTGGTTAAACGTGAGTCCTGCTATACCGTAGAGCGACAGGTGCGACACCTCGGCCCAGACATAGCCCGCATAGCTGTTTCCAAAGAGCTCGATGTCCGTAGTGTTCACGCCGACTGCGTGCACCCAGTCGAGTTCCTCCGTGAGCTTCGTCCAGCTCCCAGTGGAGATGTTGAACACGTAGATGCCGAGGGTGCTCTCATTGAAGTCGTCGATGTCGTCCGCGTCCCCGTCCCCCGTTCTGTCAAGGTCTCCCAGGGTATAGTATATCTTGATCTGTGCGGCGTGTACGAAGTCCCCGGGAAAGTTCTGCTCCCTGTCCTCGATCTCTACCTCAAGGTACTGCCCCATGACCTTCTCGTAGGGTAGCAGCCCGGAGCTGTTGTCGAGCGTCTCCGGGGTCGTCGATGCGTTGTACCTGTTTATCTCCACGACCGGGATCAGCGGTTCGTCGAACGCCACTGTCAGCATCGAGCCGGTGGATAGGACGACGTCCATGTCCTCGATCAGCAGGAACGACTTCGGCGTCGCGTATTCTGCCAAATATGTTCCGTCCGTCACCGTCACGTTTTTGCTCTTGAGTATCTCGATCAGCCTGTAGTAGTCCGATGGGAGGGGATTGGAGATCATTACAACGGTCTGCGTGTCGTTCCACACGCCGTATCTCACCGCCGTCACGGGCTTATCCGAGGTCAGCATCTTCTCCAGCAGCTCCGGGTCGTCGGCCAGCAGTCCGTGCATGATGTCCCCGGCGGTGCCGTTGCCGGCAACGGGGTTTCCTATCAGCACGATCAGGCTCGCGCTCGTCTCGTTCGCGAGCAGCTCCGATGGCATGACCTCTTTGACAGTCGCATACCTGGTCAGGTTCTCGACCAGCTCGTTCACGTTAGGGCCGAGGTCGTAGCAGACGACCACCTCGCCCAGGAGCTTCTGCTCAGTGTCCGTATCTTCCGAGTCCGAAACCCCGTCCCCGTCTGAGTCCGCCCTCGTGGGGTCGGTGCCCAGCTCAAGCTCCTCCGCGTCCAAGAGTCCGTCTTCGTCCGTGTCGTTCGTCAACGGGTTCATGCGCCTGTCGACCTCCTCGCCGTCGAGCACGCCGTCGTCATCGGTGTCGTTGTTCCTCGGGTCGGTGCCCAGGATCAACTCGTATCCGTCCGATAGACCGTCATCGTCGCAGTCGGGGTCGTTCGGGTCCGTTCCGATCCTGACCTCCTCTCCGTCGAACAGCACATCACCGTCCGTATCGGGGTTGGTGAGGCTGGTGTTCAGGTCCCGCTCGTACGAGTCGTTCAATCCATCGCCGTCGGTATCTGGATTCCTCGGGTTCGACCCCAGCAGGAACTCCTCGTGATCCGACAGCCCGTCCCCGTCCGTGTCCGCCTTCCTCGGGTCCGTCCGGAACGAGAACTCCTGGCCGTCCGATAATCCGTCGCCGTCGGTGTCGAAGCAGCTGATGTTCGTGCCGATCTTCCACTCGAACAGGTCGTTCAGCCCGTCCCCATCCGTGTCCAACGACCGCGGATCGGAGGAGAGGTTGTACTCCTGCAGGTCCGTGAGCCCGTCACCGTCGGTGTCCGGCAGGGCGGGATCGCTCGATACGGACAAAATCCAAGTGCCGGTGGAATTGATCAACTGTATGCTCCACCCGGCCTTCTCGACGACATCCTCGAGCCCGTCGCTGTCGGCATCGGTGATCTCCGGGGGCGGGTCCGGGGGGTCGAATCTCATGACCTGCTCGAACTTCTCGACATAGCAGCTCTTGGCGTCGGTCACGAATATGTCCCCTTCGGAGTTGACCGCGATCCCCCAGACGCCCACATCTTTACCTTCCGCGAATCCGTTGAGCACCGCGGAGTTCAGGAATACACCGTTCGGGTCGTACTTGTTTATCCCGGTGTGATCCTCGTTCGGCACGTAGATCGAACCCTCCGAGTCCACGGCCATCCCGTACGGTACGCTGAACTGCACCCCGAGGCCGTATATGTCCCTTATCAGGACGCCGCTCGAGCTGAACTTCTGTACCCTGTTGTTCGTTATTTCGGTGACATATATGTAACCATCATCACCGGCCTCCACCGCCTGTGGCATGCCGAAGAACCCTGTCGGATTGGATATCGGCCACATCGTGACGTACGCCCCGACCGAGCTGAACTTCTGTATCCTCGCGTTGTACTGGTCCGCCACATAGACGTAGCCGCTGCTGTCGACCGCCACGTCCCACGGGTATGCGAATGTCCCCGCTGGGGCGTTCGGATTGGGGTACTGTCCTACCGCGCTGGGCGAGCCCCACTTGGTCACGAAAGTGCCATCCGAGGTGAACATCTGTATCCGCTGGTTCATCGTGTCCGCCACGTATACATATCCGGTCGGGCCGACGTCTATTCCGAACGGGTAGAAGAACTGGCCGTTCCCGGTGCCGAAGCTCCCCCAGCTGGTTATGAAGTTGCCCTCCGAGTCGAACTTCTGTATGCGCGAGTTCGCAGCGTCGGCGACATACACATTGCCGCTGCTATCGAGCGCGATGCCTCGGGATATGTTGAACTGTCCCAGGGCGGACCCCTCACTACCCCACTTCTTGACGAACTCGATCTCGGGTATGAGACGCGGTCTCTCGGCGTCCTCCACGCCGTCCCCGTCCGTGTCCCCGGACTTCGGGTTCAGGCCGCTCCAGTACTCCATCTGATCGGTAAGCCCGTCCCCGTCCTCGTCGACGAGCAGCGGGTCGGAGAACACGCGCCAGTAGAATCTCGTTCCGCTGTAGTTGAACTCGATCATCCAGCCGAACACCTCGATCCCGTCCGGCAGCCCATCGCCGTCCGTGTCTGCGTCGTTCGGGTCGGTGCCGTGCTGCAGCTCCACCATGTCGGTCAGGCCGTCCTGGTCGGTGTCGGGCATGACAGCGTCGGAGGCGATCTCAAACTCGTACTTGTCGCTCAGGCCGTCCCCGTCCGTATCCCAGAGATACGGGTTCGACCTCTGTTTGTCCTCGTCTCTGTCCAGGAGGCCGTCCCAGTCATAGTCTACTATGCTGACCGCACCCCAGCCCAGGAAGTCTTCCAGGCTCCCCGGCATGATGTCGAAGTGGATGGTCGATTTGGTCCCCTCCGAGCTCCCGGTCGAGGAGTCCCTCTCCCAGTGCCATCCGAACGCCCAGTAGCCGTTGTCGTAGAACACCTTGTAGTCCACCGACAGCCACGCGACCACAGGGTAGTTGACCATGCCGATCCCCGATTGCACCCAGATACCGGTCTCGTACTCCGTGGTCATGTAGGAGGTGTAGTCGGACGACACCGATACGGTGTTGCGGTAGCTGTAGTTGGTGGAGTTCGTCCCGGCCGGGACCGCGATGTGGTATGTGGGCCTCAGGTAGCTCTGCTGCAGGTCCTGCAGGTTCCCGTACTCCGTGACCGTGACATTGCTGAATATCCGGCTGCGATACTCGATCTTGTCGCCGACGTCCAGGCCGTTGTCGTCGAGGTCGTGTATGTCGACCGAGCTGTCCCCGACGGTCATGTCGACCTCGCTCCTGATCCTCGTGTCGGTCACGAGCTCGAATATCACGGCGACCCAGAAATCGAACATGAAGCTGAACGGCAGCTTGATGCCGCACAGCTCGCTGATTAACGCGTCGATAGCGATGATGAGCGCGATGGCCGCGCCCACGGGCCCGCACATGCCAAGTATGAACAGCACCGCGGCGTAGACCACGATGATCATGGCATACAGCCCGCCCACGTACAGTCCGAAGTCCCCGCCGAGCTCGATGGCGATCGACATGAACGCGTAGAAGGCGATGATGCCGGTCACGACCCATCCGATAATGTCAAGGGCGGCCTGCAGGCGGCCTATCTTGCCCAGTAGGCCCAGCTTCGCGGCGGCGACGTCCTTGACCGCGACCTGGGCGCCGCTCAGCGCGGCCTTGCTCACGCCCCCGCTCGGGGCGAGCTTGATGAACCGGTAGACGGCGTTCGCGCCCTTGACGAGGTCGCACAGGAAGCCGACGCCGGTCAAGGCGTAATCGTCGATGTATGTGAACACGTCCGGAGCCTCAAACGGCTCGAAAACGTAGATCTCGGTGCCGACACTGATCAGCGTTGACTCGCCGGCATCCCAGACGATCGACATCGACTGTAGCGTCGCGGTGGTCTCGGAGTCGTAGCCCTGGCTCAGGCTCCAAGCGTTTATCTCGGAGACCACCTCGTCCACCTCGAGCAGCTCCTTTGAATCGACATCGTACCATCCCATCCGGATCGTCTTCGTGACGCTGACCGGCTCGGCGGATACGTCGATCGCGATGCTGCCTCCGGAGGAGGCGTCGTACACCTCGTCCATGTTCATCGCCGCGGCGTGGTCCTCGAACGCGGTGAGGATCGGGTACCTGTCACCCGGCGGCAGCGACTCGATGGCTCCGTGTATCATGTCCGAGGTGAGGTTCAGGAGCGCCTCGTGGCTGTGCGAGAAGCTCCTGATATCGTACTGCAGGTAGAGGTTGTGATCGTTCAGAAGCTGAGGCAGGTCCGACAGGTCCGTCGTGGCGTTCCTCAGGAAGCCGTACGAGACGGCGAACCCGGCCAATATGGTCTGCCCCTCCTTCTCGTGATAGAATATGCCCACATCGGAGCCGTAGTTCTCCTCGACGCTCATCCCGGTCACGAGGAAATCCGTTGGATACCGTGCCAGCGGGACCATCTGGTGATGGAATCCCTTCGTGTAGACCTTGTACTTCACGACATCCGCGACCTGGAAGGGCAAGGGATCGGTATTGGTCCCCTCGACCGAATCCCTGTCCGCGAGGACAGTCCCGCCCGAATGGACGGAGACGTACTTACCGTTCGGGGCTTTCCAGACCATCTTGTCTACCCCGACCCACTTCAGCGGGATGCCGAAGAACTTCTCCATCTCGCCTATGGAATCCGCATCGGCGACCAATCTCCCGTCCGACTTGACGGAGACATACTTTCCGCCCTGAGTCCTAAGGGCGAAATATCCTCCTCCGGGGTCGTGGTCCTCCCCGGTGCGGTCTATCCAGTCGAATGAGACCGACTCGTCCTCATAATCGCCATCGGAGCTTAAGAGGCCGGTCTGGTCCACGGAAATATACTTTCCGTTGGCGCCCAACAGCGCGGCGATCGGTATCGTGTCCGTCTTGCCGTTGACGTTCCAGACGAGCTTCCCGTTCACCGAGATGTCCATCGGGTCAGAGGCGGGATAGAACATCCTGCCCCCGAAGGCGACCGTGGTCCCGTACTCGATCACTGGGAAAAGCGGGATGGTGATCTTGTTGAGCCCGACACCTACACCGTAATCCGAAATATCCGACTAGTCGGGTATGAAAAGCCCGAGAGATTTCAGATCCCAAAGCTGATCATTCGAGTCGGTTTTGAACCACTGGTACGCGTCCATCGGGTCGACGACAGTTCCGTTCCCGGCCGTAAGGTATTTTCTGCTGTGCTTGGCCAATAGCCGGTAATAACCGTCCTCCGCCTGCTCCAGCTTCCACTGCTGGTTGCCCGCGCCCGTGTAAGTTCCCTGGGATACGGTCGCCCCGTTTAGCTGACTCGCCTGGTCCACCTGGAGGCACTTGCCGCTGTGCCTCGCGACGATCTTGTAATAGCCGTTTCCGAGCGATTCGAGGAGCCAAAGCATGTTGTCCGCGTCATCCTGCAGGCCGAGGTCGATATCGGCCCCATCCGAGGTACTCGAGCCGGTGACCTCGACGCACATGTCAGCACTCTTTGAGACGATCCAGTAATATTCTATACCCGTAAGCTCAAGGGTCGGGGAGACCTGCAGATCATCGAAGGAGTTATCCCTGTCTCTTATACACATCTCCGAGCCCACGAGACCGTACTAGATATCGTATGCCGTCTTCTGCTTGAAAAAAA
>OMKS01000508.1_pt1 | contig 36229 bp, 25 predicted proteins | sample 1674721 | NCBI WGS metagenome assembly OMKS01 (sample SAMN06264996, study PRJEB25208) | sediment metagenome | isolation source: hot spring sediment | place: USA: California | collected 2014-09-02 | reverse complement strand
CGCCGCCGGCAACCAGAAAGCCACCGCCGAGTTCGTCCCCCTGCTCAACGTCTACTACAACCGCTGGCAGGGCGGCGCAACCTGCACCCCGCTCACCGGCGTGACCATCAGCGGCCCCACGACCGGCTACACGAATACGGCCTATGCCTTCCACGCCTCCCTCACCCCCTCCGATGCATCACCAACCATCACGTACACCTGGGACCCGGCGCCAGATGCCGGGCAGATGAGCGCCAGCGTCACGTACACCTGGGCCACCACCGGCACAAAGATCATCACCCTCGCGGCCGAGAACTGCGGCGGCAGCGGCAGCGGTATGGACACTCACACCATCACCATCCAGGCGCGGGGCAACTACCGCGTCTATCTGCCGCTGATATTACGGAACGACGTCGCAGCGCCACCCCCCAGCGACCTCGTCCAGCCGGGCGATCTGACCTATCTGGGCGCCTTCGCCTACCCAGCAGGCGACGAGTGGGCCTACAGTGGGCACGCGCTGGCCTATTACCCCGCAGGCGATCCCGGATCGGACGACCGTTACCCCGGCTCGCTCTACGCAGCAGGCCATGCACATCAGGACCTGGTCGGCGAAATCAGCATCCCTGAGCCGGTGATCTCTGACACCTTCGATGACCTGCCCAAGGCGTCGGTGCTGCGACCCTTGACCGACATCACCGGGGGATGGAAAGACAACTGCACCTACGCTACAGACTGTGTCTATCGAGAGCTGGACGGTCTGGAATATCTGCCCAACGTGGACAAGATCGTGTGGAACCTGAGAGATTGGTACAACACCGCTGGCCACGATCAAGACTCCCTGGGATGGAGCGAACTGGACCTGACCGGCGCGCAAGGGGTATGGCACATCGGAGACCGCCCGTCGGACGACGACGTCTTCCACAACGCCAAAACCAGCAACTATCTCTTCCAGGCTCCGGCGAGCTTCGCCGACGAGCATCTGGCTGGCAAGTGGCTCATCGCCGGCAACCATCGTGAGGCCGGGGCGCTGGGCGGCTCTCAGGGACCGACCCTGTACGCGCTCGCGCCGTGGGAGGGCGGCGATGAGCCGACGTCGGGGCAGAACCTGGACGCGCTGGCCCTGCTGTACTACACCGAAGTGGTCGAATGCGTCTGGGAAGCCGAGGGAGACATCAACGAAAATCCTGCGCCGGGCGTCTGTCACTTTCCGGGCTATCGAGCGATGGACAACTGGGAAGGCGGGGTCTGGGTGGAGACCGCCTCCAAAAGCGGCATCCTCATATTCGGGAGAAAGGGACTAGGGGACAACTGTTACGGATCGACAGACGTATGCGGCGACGACCCATGCGCCCCATCCAGCGGATACCACGCCTACCCGTATGAGCCCCAGATCCTCTTTTACGACCCCGAGGGACTGAAAGAGGTGCTCGCCGACGCCAGGGAACCGTGGGAGGTGTTGCCTTACGAGGCCTACAGCCCAGCCGTGGTGCTCGGTGGGGAATGCGCGATCCTCGGGGCCACGGCCTACGACCGTGAGCACGGCTTCATCTACGTGGCCGAGCGTGAGGCCGGTCTGTTCGGGGAAACGGTGGTTCACGTGTGGCAGGTGGAGAGTGAAAAATGAACCTCAAGAGAATTTGGCGTGCGTTGAAGTTAGCTGTGTTGATATCGCTTTTTCCAGCAGTGATGGTGTTCTTCTTCGGCCTGTTCATCAAGAGCACCGAGGAGTACACGTGCATCATGCGCACCGTCGAACGACATCCCGAAGTCTTGGAGGCCCTGGGGGAACCCATCAACGCGGGCTTCTTCGCCTGGTCGCCCTTCTTCGAAAGCGGGGGGCACGTGCGCCAGGGCTACTTTAGCACTCGCATATCAGGACCAAGGGGGCAGGGCAAGATCAAGGCTGACTTCTATCGCGCGCCAGTCGGGGGCACGATGGAAATCCGCTTCGAGATAGATGGGCGAGAGACCACACTCTACAGCGGCAGATATACTTGCTCGGAGTAAAAGCGTTTCCAAAACGATCTCTGGCCTGCCGCTCGTGATGCGAACAGGTTGATGGTGAGATTCCTTTAATTCTTGAATCGTTTTTGCCACTCGTAAATCGGTTTCCTGGCGGCTATCGCCAGGTCCTGCAACCGCGCGCGCGCGTTGACTTGTGTGCTCCAAACGGCATTCCTCATCCGCGTGACGGGTTGGAACAGGCTATCCAACAATGGCCAATCCTCCACCCGGATCGGCTGTTCGCTATCCCGCTCTGGTTGCCAATGCATCGCCAACGAGGCCCACGTCAGCCCGGCGCCAAATCCAACCAATACGACGTGAGCGCCAGACTGCAAACGCCCCTCGTCAATTGCATCACACAGCGCCAGGGGAATGGAGGCGGCCGAGGTATTGCCGTAGCGCTCCACGTTGACCATGACTCTATCAGGCGATATACCCAGACGCCGGACCGCCAGTTCGATGATGCGCGAGTTGGCCTGGTGAGGAATGACCAAGTCCACGTCATCCCAACTCAAGCCGCTATCCTGTACAACGTTGATCACGGCGTCGGTCATCTTGCGCGTGGCGAACTTGAAGACGCGTCGCCCGTCCATCCGGAGGTATTGCATCTTGTCACGCAACACCTGTTCGTTCAGCGGATGGGCGGTCCCGTAACCCGGCGCAATCAAGGCGTCCCAATCCTCGCCCTGGGAACCCAACTCGCAACTCAACATCCCCGTAGGCTGATCGCTGGCTTCCACCAGGACGGCCGCGCCGCCATCGCCAAAGAGGACACACGTGTTGCGATCGCTCCAATCGACGGCTGGCGACAGCTTCTCCACCCCCACCACCAATACCTTCTCGTGCAACCCGGTCTGAACGAACTGGAACGCCGTCACCAATCCATAGACAAAGCCGGTGCACCCGGCGACCAACGTAAACGCCCCCGCCCGCGTCGCCCCCAATTGATGTTGCACCATGCTGGAGACCGGTGGGCAGAAGTAATCGGGCGTGGACGTCGCGACAATGATAAGCTCCACTTCTTCAGGATCGACATCCGCCCGCGCCAGCGCCTTCTGGCAAGCCTCCACCGACATCGTCGATACCATCTCGTCCTCGCCGGCAATGTGACGCTCGCGGATTCCTGTGCGGGTGACGATCCACTCATCTGACGTATCCACCATCTTTTCCAGGTCGTGGTTGGTCAAAACACGCTCAGGGACCGCTTTTCCCCACCCGGTAATTCGCCCGTATCGATTCATGATGAACCCCCTTCCAGTTTAATTCGACTTTAAAAAAACCTTACCCAATTACGACACGAACCATGATTATAAACACCGAAAAGGGGCAATCGTTACGCTAATTCTGTCTTTCTGTCTTTCATTCTTGGCTCTCTGGTAGTTCGCCTGGTTAGCTTAGCAAGTGGTCAATTTTTTGCCACGAATTACACGAATTGTCACTAATCTTTGGGATTTTCGTGTTAATTCGTGCAATTCGTGGCTAATCTTTCACCGCGACCATGCGAAATCCCAAAGAACCTCATTCTTTCAGGCATCGCCAATCATGTAGGAATTGACCAACTCGAATCCACGTTCGCGGTAATACGCCCGCGTGCCGACGGCGGCGATGACGGCCAATCGAGGAAAACCCGCCTGCCGGGCGACCCGCCGCGCCTCCTGGATCAATTGTGTTCCCAACCCGGCATGTTGGACGGCCTGCTCTCCCCGGGCGCCCAGTTCCAACGCGGGCCCGTACACGTGTATCTCACGAATCATCGCACAACCTTCCAGCCCCTCGACCGGACGCGGCGCGCCTGGATGAGGCAGCGAGAGGCGCAGGAACCCTGCCAGTCGTCCACTCGGCGTGACGTATTGTAGAAAGCGCTCGCTGGTGACGTCGGTCTCGTAGTCGATTCGTTCCAGCGTCAGCTCACCGGTGTCGACCGAGCGACCGCGCACCTCGCGGCAGCGGATGCAGCGGCAGGCCAATCCCTCTCGCGCCATCCGCTGTTGCACGATCTGGCGCAGATTCGATTTCTTCACACCCGCCACGATGTTGGGCGCGGGAATGTCGCGCATCAACCGGTTTACGCGACAATACGGGGGGATCAATGTCTTGCAGCGGGCTAGCAGCGCCACCATCGTCTCTTCATCGTAGGGCTGGTACGATCCATTCTGCCAGCACTCGTAAAGCTCTGTCCCTTCCAGAAGCGCCGTGGGGTAGATCTTCATCTCATCGGGCCGGATATCCGCCATCACCCACATACGCCGGAAATCGGCCAGGTCGCGCTCCGGCGTCGCGCCCAACAGGTTGGGCATCCAATGCACCACGATCTTGAACCCGGCCAAACGGAGTAAACGCATCGCCCGGCGGGTATCGGCGAGGGTATGACCACGCCGGTTACGGGTCAAGATCTCGTCGTCGAGGCTTTGCACGCCCAATTGCACCTTCGTCACGCCCAACCAGCGCAAGCGCCGCACCTCCTCGATCGTGATGCAGTCAGGGCGCGTCTCCACCACCAGACCCACGTTTCGGTGCTCACTGCTCTCGTTGATCTGCTGCGCTTCCTCCAGCGTCTCCGCTTCGAAATCATTCATCGCATCCAGGCAACGACGCACGAAGCACGCCTGGTACGCCTCCGGGTAACTCGACCAGGTCCCGCCCAGGATCAGGAGCTCGATCTTATCCACGTTGTGACCGATGTCTGACATCACCGCGATGCGAGCAGCCGTCTGGTTGTAGGGGTCGAAATCGTGATTGGCGGCCCGCATCGCGCCCGGTTCGTCGGGCAGATAACTTTTGGGCATCCCGGCGACATCAGGGCAGAAGATACACGTGCCGGGGCAAGCGTACGGCTCGGTCAGCACCGCCACCGGCGCCACGCCAGAGATGGTGCGCGTCGGCTTGAGCCGCAAGCGGCGAATTAGCCGGGGGTCCGGATCAGCGTCCATCTGCTCACACAACTGCGCGTATCCGTCGAGAAGTTGGCTTTTGGACAGCGTCTTGCCATTGGGCAACGGGTGCTGGCGCAAGATGTAGGTCAAGCGTTTAGGCGACCATCGCCGCACCGCAGCTACCGCATCCAAAACAGATCGCAGCAAGTCCCCGTGCCGCTCCAAATCAAAAGATGCTCGTTTATCCATCTACTCACCAAACCTGCTCACCCCATCTACTCATCAATTGTCTCTTCCGCATCGTTCGGCTATAATATCCCTCTAAAGTAACTACTCAGACCAGCCCTTTGCTGTGCCGGAGAATGGGGGTTTGGGGTGTGTGGCGGTCGCTTCGCGACCGCCACACACCCCAAACCCCCGCCCATCCGCTGCAAACGGGCAGCAGGCTGAGTAGTTACCCTCTAAAAACAATTCTGTCCTGAAAGGCTTAAAAATGCAAAGCATCACATCTCACCCTAATCTGGACGAGCCAGAGCCAATCAAGACCACCAACGGCAAATCCTTGTTCAACACACAAACACTTCATCGGTTAGGCCTTGATTACCAACGTGTGACCCGGTGGCGCGATTTTGAGCGCAGCGCTAACGGTGTCCATTTCTGTGCCGAAACGAATACCGGCACCGCTGTCGAGATCACACTGGACTTCGTCAGTCCAGAAATTGTCCGCCTGCGTATGGGACCAGAACCTCTCTCGCCCCCTCGACATCACCTTCTGGTGCAAGAAGAATGGCCCGCTATCCCTTTCCTGATCACCGAAGCGCCAGATCGATTGGAACTTTCCAGCTGGCAGATCCACGTCAACGTGGCGCGGGAACCCTGGTCTCTTTCTATCTATAACGCAACCCACGACATCGTCTGTAGCGAAGCCACCGAATATCCTCCAACCGGCCCAAGGCGCGAGAGTATGCCGGTGGCCGACCTGGGCTTCTGGCGCGATCCCGAGACCGGGCTAACCAGCGTCCACGAGACGTTCCGCCTGGCGCCTGACGAGGATATTTACGGCCTGGGAGAGCGCTTCTCGCGCATCAACCGCGTGGGCCAGCAAATCACTTTGTGGGCCACCGACGCTTACGGCATATCACAACACGCGACGTATAAAAACGTCCCTTTTCTGTGGTCCACCCAGGGATATGGTTTATTCGTCAACACGACCCATCGCGTCACCTTCGACGTCGGCGCCATCTCCCTACAAACTCACGGCTTCACCCACGAAGGGCCGGCATTGGATATGTTCCTGATCTACGGACCCGAGCCAGCCACCATCTTACGCCGCTATTGTGATCTCACCGGCTACGCGCCAATCCCGCCCCGGTGGTCTTTTGGATTGTGGATGTCACGCTGCGGCTACCAGGATCAGGACGAGGTCGAGCAAATCGCCACCCAATTACGCATGCGGGCCATCCCGTGCGACGTCATCCACGTCGACCCGTGGTGGATGGGCGACGCGGAAAATTGGTGCGGACTGCAGTGGGACGAGGACCGCTTTCCCAGCCCCGATGCCATGATCGAAAAACTGCGCCAGAAAGGCCTGCGCCTCTGCCTGTGGGAAAACCCCTACGTCGCCGCCGACGCCCCAAATTTCGAGGAAGGAAAGGAAAAAGGCTATTTCGTCAAAGACGAGAACGGCGCGCCTTATCTCATCGATCCCTGGGCCGACGAGGTCCCCACGGTCGCGGTGGTCGATTTCACCAATCCGGAAGCGGTCGACTGGTGGCAATCGCTCCATCGCCCCCTGCTAGAACAAGGCGTGTCGGTCTTCAAGACCGATTTCGGCGAGAGCGCCCCTGAAGACGGTGTCTACGCCAGCGGAATCAGCGGGCGAGAGGCCCATAACCTTTATCCCCTGTTGTATAACCAGGCCGTCTTCGAGATAACCGAGGCGGTCACCGATGAGGGCCTCGTATGGAGCCGGGCCGGATGGGCTGGCTCACAGCGCTACCCCACCTGCTGGGGGGGCGACCCACCGACCGACTTCGAGGCGATGGCTCGCCAACTTCGTGGCGCCCTCAGCATTGGCCTATCTGGCATTCCCTTCTACAGCCACGATATCGGCGGATTTGCGGGCGAACCGGACCCGGAGCTATACGTCCGTTGGGCCCAGTTCGGACTTTTCAGCGCCCACAGTCGTTGTCACGGCACGACGCCCCGCGAGCCGTGGACCTTCGGCCCAGAAGCGGAGGCAATCTTTCTCCACTATGTCCGGCTGAGATACCAACTCCTGCCTTACATCTACGCCACTGCCGTTCAATCATCCTTGACAGGTCTGCCGATGATGAGGGCCTTGATCCTCCGCTATAGTCACGATCCCAACGTGCGCCACATCGACAATGAATATCTCTTCGGTGATAATTTCCTGGTCGCGCCGGTGCTAAAACGGGGGGCGAAACGCCGCATGGTCTATCTGCCCGTGGGCGAATGGGTCGACTTTTGGGGGCGAGAGACCTACGAAGGCCCCGCATGGCTCAACTTTCCGGCGCCGCTGGAGATCATGCCGCTCTTCATCCGTCAGGGGGCCATCATCCCGATGGGGCCAGCCATCGACTACGTCGATCAACCCATCAAAGCCCCCCTGGCCATCCACGTCTTCACCGGTAGCGGCGGGAGCTTTACCCTGTACGACGAGGAGACCTCGCCCGTTGAATTTTCCTACACCGCCGATGACACAGCGCTCCGCATAACCATTGCCGGCCCACTGAAACAAGCGCCGGTGATACTGCTCAACGGCTTTCCCTCGGTTCAACGGGTAACCGTCAACCACCGTCCCTATCACCAGTGGCGGGTAGAAGGAGGCGGCGTGGTGATTGAACTCGCCGATCCCGACATTTCTGAGATTATCGTCTGGCGCTAATCAACCGGCCGTAGAATCGTCTGTGTCCGCTCTGGCCCTACACCGATGAAACTGATGGGCACGTGAAGCAATTCCTCCACCCGTTTCACGTATTCTCGTGCAGCCTCCGGCAAGTCGGTGAAGGTGCGCACGCCGGTGATATCCTCTTGCCAGCCCGCCAATTCCTCGTAGATCGGCGTCCACTCGGCCAGGGCTTCGGCGCCGTACTCGGCCGGGAAATAGGTCGTCCGTTCCCCCTTGCGCTCGTAGGCCACAGCCACCTTGAGTCGTTCCAGGCCGCTCAACACGTCCAATTTAGTGAACGCCATCTCGCTCAACCCATTGATCCGGGCCGCGTAGCGCAAGATGACGAGATCGAGCCAGCCACAGCGGCGCGGTCGCCCCGTCGTCGTGCCAAACTCGTTTCCGGCCTGGCGGATTTGCTCCCCGAGGTCGTCCAATAATTCGGTCGGGAACGGCCCGGCCCCAACGCGCGTCGTGTACGCCTTGGCGATCCCGATGATGCGAGAGACGTATTGAGGGCCAAATCCCAGGCCGGTCAGCGCGCCGCCGGCAATCGTCGAGGAGCTGGTCACGTAAGGATACGTGCCATGATCCAAATCCAGGAGCAGGCCTTGCGCGCCCTCACAAAGCACCCTTTTCCCGGCGCTTAACGTCTCTCCGAGCAGCGCCGAGCCATCGACCAAATGGAGATTCAAGCGCTTGGCATAATCACAATAATTAGCCGCAGTCTCGTCGACCGGCAACGGATCCGCCCCATACAAGCGCTGCAACTGTTGGTTATGCGCCTGAACGACTTCCGCGACCCGATCGGCAAAACGCTCTGGATTAGACATCTCCCCGGCCCGCAGGTTGATGCGCGCAGCCTTGTCGGCGTAGACCGGTCCAATCCCTCGCTTGGTCGTTCCAATGGCGCCCGCGCTCCGTTCCTGTTCACAGGCGCCATCCAGGGCGCGGTGCGTGGGCAGGATGATGTGAGCGGCCGCGCTTATCTTCAAGCGCGTCGCCCCGACGTCCACCCCCAGCGCGGTCAGCTCATCCATCTCTTTGAGCAGCGTCTCGGGATTGATCACGACGCCAGCCCCGATGAGACAGGTCAAATCCGGACGCAGAACTCCAGAAGGCACCAGGTGTAAACCGAGCTTGTGTCCTTGAGCAATGACAGTGTGTCCCGCGTTGTCTCCCCCGCCGAAACGTGCGACGAGGTGCGCATCACGAGATAACCAATCGACGACTCGCCCCTTTCCCTCATCTCCCCACTGGGTTCCCACTACGATCGTTGCAGGCATTGCGCCCTCCCTTTTTTGATCACCATCCGATTTTTTACACACGACAAGGCGGTGCTGGGAAACCGGGCACCGCCTTCCCGATTAATGATACCTGAAAATAACAGAGGTGTCAAATCAACGCACTGCGTTTCATGACCCGACATCTCTGGATCACGAATGGCACGAATGGACAAATGACGCGAATTCTACTAGAGGGGGACTTTCCAAACCCATTTACTTGATGTATCATGGACGGGTCTTCAGGAATTTGCGGTGTCGCCAGTCTGGATAGCTCGAGGTGAGGGAGAAAATACTAAATGGATCAAGCCAGTCTCTTCTATCGCTTTGGCGCTGCCCTGGCCATTGGTTTCCTGGTTGGGCTACAGCGCGAGTACGCCTACGGCGGACCCGATCGCGAGATTTTCGCCGGGATCCGCACCTTCGCCCTGATGAGCCTGATCGGCTGTACGGCAGCGTTGGTCGCCGAGGTGCTAGAGGCGCCGTGGGCTTTCATCAGCATCTTCACGGTCCTGGGCTTGCTGATCGCCGTCGCCCATTCCATCGACGCATGGCGAGGGGGCGTGGGACTGACCACCGAGGTCTCCGCCATCGCCACGATCCTCGCCGGAGCCTTGTGTTACTGGGAATACCTCTCCCTGGCCGCAGCGCTGGCGGTGGCGACGACTGTTTTGCTTTCCCTCAAGTTTGAGACAGAGCGCTTCGTCCAACAAATCACGCGGGAGGACCTCTACGCCACGCTAAAGTTCGCCGTCATCACGGTGATCATCCTGCCTGTCTTGCCCAACCAGACCTTCGGCCCGCCGCCTCTGGACGTCCTGAATCCCTACAAAATATGGCTGATGGTCGTCTTTATCTCTGGCATCAGTTTCTCAGGGTACATATTGGTACAGATCGTCAGCCCCCGGCAGGGCATCGGCCTGACCGGCCTCTTGGGCGGCCTGGCCTCCAGCACAGCCGTCACCCTCAGCTTTTCGGAACGAAGTCAACGAGAGAAAGACCTCACCAAACCCTTCGCTCTGGCGATCATCGTGGCGTGGACGGTGATGTTCGCCCGCGTCCTCGTGGCGGTGGGGACGTTGAACAGCGCCCTGCTGCGGGAGATATGGATGCCGATGCTCGCCTCGGCCCTGGTCGGTCTGGGATACTGCGTCTACCTTTACCTGTCTCAGCGCACGAGCAGCGAGGGGGGCGTCGATATCTCCAACCCCTTCGAACTGGGGCCGGCTATCAAATTCGGTCTGCTGTACGCGCTGATTCTATTGATCTCCAAGGCCGCCCAGACCTACCTGGGCGACACCGGCCTCTACATATCCGGCTTCGTCAGCGGTCTGGCCGACATGGATGCCATCACACTCTCGGTAACCGAGTTGAGCAACACCGGAAGCATCGAACTGACGACAGCGGCGCGCACCATCGTCCTGGCCGCGATGGCCAACACCATCACCAAGGGCAGCATCGTATTCACCAGCGGTTCATCCAGCCTGCGCCGGGCGCTGTGGCCGGGGTTTTTGCTGATATTGACGACCGGAACGATTTTCGCATTTCTATTCTGATACAAGCGCCGCCCCTTATCCGACAAACGACACGAACGGATTGATCGAGAGAGCCCAAGCAAAGAGGAGACAAATTATGGATACCGCCGCCCATATCGAGCAAACGATCCGCGCCCACCGGCTCCCGGGCCTGGATGCACACACGCCATCAACCTTCATCCATCCCCATTACGACGGGTACGCCATCGCCAACCTGCCCCCCACCATCGCCGCGATGCTGGGGGTCGAGCTGCCCGACATGGCCCCAACGTTGCCCCCGGCGCTCTGGGAGGACCTGACACCGGGCATTCGGCGCGTGGTTCTCGTCATCCTCGATGCGGTGGGTTATCGAAATCTGCGACAACTGGCCGATGAGGAACCCGCCCTGGAGCACCTGAGCCGGGCAGGCCAGATGTTCCCCTTGACCTCCGTCTTCCCCTCCACCACCGTCGCCGCACTGACCACACTCTGGACCGGCCGAACGCCCGGCGAGCACGGGTTCCTGGGCACCAAGCTCTTGCTGGCCGAGCAGGGGATGCTGGCCAATATGCTGGCCCTCTCACCGGCCGCCCACCGGCAGCACAACGCCCTGGTGGATTGGGGCTGGGAGCCGGACACCTTCGTCACCGTACCCAGCCTGGGCCAGCAGTTGACCGAGCACGGCGTGCAGACCATCGCCCACACGCACAGCACCTTCATCGGCGGCAGTCTGACCCGCATCTTCACCCGGGGGATGGCGGACGTGCGCGGTCACCTCAGCATGTACGACATGTGGATCCACTTGCGCCACACCCTGCAAGAAACGAGCGCTAGCGTGGCCTTCATCAGCGTCTATTGGGGCCACGTCGATGGGCTGGCCCACGTCTACGGCCCCGGTTCCGAATCCTACAACGGGATGTTGCGCGATCTATTCCGCTCCCTGGAGCGGGAATGCCTGGGGCAACTATCATCCTCCGAGCGCGAGGGCACGCTCTTGCTCGTCACCGCCGACCACGGGCAGATCGCCAGTCCGCCCGAGAAGATCGTCTGGCTATCCGAGCACCCCGACCTGCAGCGCTTGCTCCTCGTCCCGCCAGCCGCCGAATCCCGCGCCGCCTATCTCTACGTCCGCCCGGGCCAGGCTGACGCCGTCCGCGCCTACGTCGCCGAACATCTGGGCGGCCGTTTCTTGACCCTGGACGCCGAGCAGGCTATCGCCACCGGGCTCTTCGGTCCCCGCGAGCTCCCCCTGGACCTGCGCTCGCGGGTGGGCGATCTGCTCCTCCTGGCCCAGGACGACAGTCGCTTGCTGGTCAGAAAAGAACCAACGCCCTTCTACGGTCACCACGGGAGCCTGACGCCAGAGGAGATGCTGGTGCCGTTGTTGATGGTCCGGTTGGACCAGTAGAATCAGCCGGCCTCGACCGCTTGCTTGAGGTTGTTCAACGTGCGCCGGATGTCGCGTCGGGTGCCGGCCCGGCGCCAAAGCGCGCCGGCGAGACGGGCCAAAAGACCCCGTGCTTCATACGCCCACACCACGGTCACCCGCGTGCCGCCGTTTGCTTTATCGAACGTCCATTGCTCGCTCCCGTCGCGGAAGGGGCTGCTGCGCGCCACCGTTACCACGCGGAGCGTCGAGCTATGGGGAAAGGAGTAATCGGCGAGCTCGGCGTCCCAGCTGAACACGTATTCCCCGCCCCGGCAGGCATCGATGCTCATCAGCGTGCCGCGACGCACCGGCCCGGACGACAGCACCTCTATGGCCGATATTCGTTCGTCCCATTCGGGCCGACGGTCAAAATCGTGGCAAAATCGGAACACGTCAGAAGGTGGGGCCGAAACGTCGATACGCTCTTTGATACGGGGCATTTCTCTCTCCTGATCTTCACACAAAAACTGCCGTAGAGGGCGTATGTGTACGCACAGAGAACGCCATCGGCGCACTCCCCCTCTACGGCCGTCTAAAAATAGTCGAAACCGTAGCGAATCCGGGCCTATACGCCATTATACTACATCCCCAGCCTCCCCACCAGTGACTAGACGGTGTTTCATCCCAGGCCCACGAGCAGGTCCCCTTGGCCGATCTCTGCGCCGGGGGCCGCGTGCACCGATTGCACGACACCATCGCGGGGCGCACGCAACTCCAGGTTCATCTTCATCGACTCCAGAATCGCGACCACATCTCCGTGAGATACCGACTGTCCCTCTCGAACAGCCACGTCGATCAACAAGCCAGGCAAGGGGGCGCGCACCTCCCCCACCTCACCTGACTGCGCCTGGTCATCACATCCCTCGTCCTGCTGCAAGCGAGCGCGGTAAGAGCGCCCGGCGACCATCATGCAACATTCTCTCGCTTCCAATTGTTCCACGAGGGCCTCGTACGAACGATTATTTAATAGCAATGAGTACTCAGGTAAACCATCTAAGCCTCGAAAATCCACGTCGTACGGATCCTGATTGACCCATACCCGCCCCTCGTGTCCCACTTCAATTTCAAAAGTATCTTCGTCGACAGTAATGGTATACTTCATCCGTTCCACCCCCTCATGAGTTCCCACCGTCCGATCATCTTCCAACGACTGACATCCGGCTCGAGAGAGACCTGCGCCCCTCGGCGTCGCTGGTAATCCAGCAAAGCCGCCGTCAAGGCCACTGCCAGACGATCCTCGCGCCCAACGTCGGGCAACGTGGACATTTCCAGGAACTGTTCTTCCAAAAATCTCGTGTGAAATTGCCCGCCAAAGAAACGATGGCTATCCAAGAGCGCGCGGTGTAAATCCAAATTCGTCTGAACGCCGACGATGCGATACTCGTCCAGCGCGCGCCGCATGCGCACGATGGCCACGCCCCGCGTCTCTCCCCAGGCAATCAATTTAGCCAACAGAGGATCGTACAGAGAAGTGATCTTCAAACCCTCCGAGATGCCGCTATCGACCCGGATGCCAGGCCCGCCTGGCTCGCGCATACGGCCAATACGCCCCACCGCAGGGATGAAACCCTGAATCGGATCCTCGGCCAGGATACGACATTCCAAAGCCCATCCGCGAGGCTGAATACTCTCCTGGGCGCAACGCAGTTCGCGCCCGGCGGCGATGCGCAATTGCTCCTTGACGATATCGACGCCGGTGATCGCCTCGGTGACGGAATGCTCCACCTGGAGGCGAGGATTCACCTCCAGGAAGTAGAACGTCCCGTCGTCACCCAAAAGAAACTCCACCGTCCCGGCCCCCACGTACGCCACGGCCTGCCCAATCCGTACGGCTGCCTGGCAGATCGCCCGGCGCAGGTCCTCATTGAGCGCCCGGGAAGGCGCCTCTTCGATCAACTTCTGGCGGCGGCGCTGGATGGAGCACTCGCGCTCGTTCAGATGGATGACGTGACCGTGGGTGTCGGCCAACAATTGCACCTCGATGTGACGAACGCCCTCCATCAATCGCTCCAGGTAAATTTTATCGTCGCCAAAAGCCGCCTTGGCCTCACGACGGGCCAGGGGAATAGCAGCCTCCAACTCCTCTCGAGAATGCACCGCTCGAATACCCATCCCACCACCGCCGGCCGTAGCCTTGATCATCGCCGGGTAACCGATGCCGTCAGCCGCCTCTAGCAGCGCTCGATCATCCAGCGCACAGGCGGAGCCTTCGATGACATAGATACCCAGGTCTCGGGCCACCTGCCGAGCAGCAATCTTGTCGCCCAACAGCCTCATGGCCTCGGGGCTGGGGCCGACGAAGGTGATCCCGGCCTCGGCGCACATGCAGGCAAAGCTGGGCGATTCGGCCAGGAATCCATAGCCGGGATGGAGCATCTGGGCGCCAGATTCGACGGCTACCTCAATGATGCGTTCTGCCCGGAGATAGCTTTCCTGGGGCGGCGGCGGACCGATGCAATAGGCTGCGTCGGCATAGCGGACGTGCGGCGCCTCCCGATCCGCCTCGGAAAAGACAGCCACCGTCTCCAAACCCAATTCCCGGCAGGTACGCAGGACCCGCACGGCGATCTCTCCACGATTGGCGACTAGGACTTTATCCGGCATAACGTCCTCTATGATACCTCATCCAAGCTATCAATTTCTATCATAAAACCCCCAATTTCTAGCAGAAGTTTCATTACGCGACATCTCTGGATCACGAATGACACGAATAGACAAATGATACGAATCGTGTGATTCGTGATAGAAAATCAGGCTTTTAAGAACGAATGTCAGGTAGTGAGGCAGAAGTCTGAATTCGCTTCTCTCCGACAGGCAGTTAGCACGACGATGACGAAAGCGGCATTTCACAAAGGAATGTTGCCATGTTTACGCGGCGGCCTCTGCACACGCTTGTTGCGCAACATCCTCAAGGCTTGGATCACGCGCAGGCGCGTCTCTCGTGGCATAATCACCCCATCCAGGTAGCCCCGGGAGGCGGCCACGTAGGGATTGGCAAACTTGTCCCGGTACGCCTCCACCAGTCTGTTCCGCTCCGCGTCGGCATCCTCCGCCGTCTCAAGTTCGCGGCGAAAGACGATATTGACGGCCCCTTGCGGCCCCATCACGGCAATTTCGGCGCCAGGCCATGCCAGGCAGACGTCGCCTCGCAAGTGTTTGGAACTCATGACGATGTAGGCCCCGCCATAGGCCTTGCGGGTGACGACGGACACCTTGGGAACGCTGGCCTCGGCGTAGGCGTAGATCATCTTGGCCCCATGCCGGATGATACCGCCATGTTCCTGGGCCACGCCAGGCAAGAAGCCCGGCGTATCGGTCAACGTGAGCAGCGGGATGTTGAAACAATCACAGAAGCGGATGAAGCGCGCGCCCTTGTCCGAGGCGTCGATGTCGAGCACGCCGGCCAGCACCAACGGTTGCTGGGCGATAATGCCCACCACGTCTCCCCCCATCCGGGCAAAGCCCACGATCAGGTTGCTCGCAAACTGCCGGTGAACTTCCAGGAAAGCGCCATCGTCCACGATTCGCTGAATCACGTCCAGCATGTCGTAACCCTGGGCCGGGTCTTCCGGCACGATAGTGTCCAGCGCTTCGTCCATCCGATCGACCGGGTCATTGCTCGCCAAACGTGGCGGATCCTCGGCGTTGTTGGCGGGCAGGTACGAGAGCAATTGGCGCACCAGGTCAAGGGTCTCGTCCTCGCTGGGGGCGGCGAAGTGTGCGACGCCGCTGGTCCGGTTATGCACCTCGGCGCCGCCCAGTCCCTCGGCCGTCACGTCCTCCCGGGTCACCGCCTTGATGACGTCGGGGCCGGTGATGAACATCAAACCCGTGCCCTCGGTCATAAAGACGAAATCGGTGATGGCTGGCGAATAGACCGCCCCACCCGCGCACGGCCCCATAATGACCGAAATCTGTGGAACGACGCCGGAGGCCAGGACGTTGCGGTAAAAGATCTCCCCGTAGACAGCCAGGGAATCCACCCCTTCCTGGATCCGGGCACCGCCGGAATCGTTCAGGCCGACGACAGGCGCACCGTTTTCCAGGGCCAGATCGAGCACTTTGCAGATCTTCTGCCCATGCACCTCGCCCACCGATCCGCCCAACACGGTGAAATCCTGCGCGAAGACGTAAAGCAGACGGCCATTGACCTCTCCCCAACCGGTGACGACGCTATCACCCAACGCGCGACGCTCTCCCAAACCGAAGTCGGTGGACCGGTGGGTGACGAATTCGTCTATTTCACAAAACGTGCCCGGGTCGAGGAAGCGATCTAGCCGCTCGCGGGCCGTCATCTTCCCGCGAGCGTGCTGGCGCTCGATACGCCCAATCCCACCGCCCAGGCGAGCTTCGGCTCGTTTATCCTGGAGGCGTTCCACCGAACGGCGTCGCTCCGCTTCGCTCTTAGCATTCTCGTTGTCAGCAATCACTATACCCCCCTCCCTACTCCCTTTGCATCCTACTCTTTCACGCCCAGGGCGAACAACCAGCGTAAGAATCGACGGATCATCGAGCGGAATCCGACGTAACGATAACGCCAACCCTGCCTGAGCTTTTCCCAACCGGTCAAAGGCTCCGACGGCAATGGCTCACTCCATTGCACAGCAACGGCGCCCCACGTGAGTCCAGCTCCGAAACCGACACAAACGACCACATCGTCCCGCTTGATGCGTCCCTCTTCCGCCGCCTCACATAAGGCGATGGGTATCGAAGCGGCCGAGGTATTGCCATATCTATCCAGGTTGCTAAAGGCCAACGCCGGCGCGATACCCAGCGAACGAATCGAGGCGTCGATGATCCGCTGATTGGCCTGGTGGGGGATCACCAGCGCCAGATCCGCGAGATCCAACCCGGCCTTCTCCAGCACCTGGCGAGTCGCCGCTGGCATCACGCGCACGGCAAAGCGAAACACCTCACGCCCCCGCATTTTGAGATAATGCAATCCCTCGTCCAGGGTCTGTTGGGACGCCGGGTGTTTGCTGCCGCCGGCCGGCAATCTCAGCAAATCCCCTCCAGAACCATCGGACCCGAGCACCGAGGATAAAATGCCGCCTTGAGCCCCGTTGGCCTGTAACACGACAGCGCCGGCGCCGTCGCCAAAGAGCACACACGTCCCCCGATCGCTCCAATCGGTGATTCGAGAGAGCGTCTCGGCCCCGATCACCAACGCGCTCTCGTACGATCCGTTAGAGATCAGGTCCGCCGCCACGCTAAGCCCATAGACGAATCCCGTGCACCCGGCCGAGATATCAAAGGCAGCCGCTTCGCGGGCGCCCAGGGCATCCTGGATCAAGCAAGCGGTCGCCGGAAAAGCGTGATCCGGCGTGACCGTGGCCACAATCACCAGATCCAAATCATCCGGCTTAAGTCCAGCGACCGCCAAAGCGCGTCGGCCGGCCTCCAGGGACAGGCTAAAGGTCGTCTCACCGTCGCTGGCCACGTGTCGTTCGGTGATACCGGTTCGCGTCCGAATCCATTCGTCGGTGGTATCCACCAGATCCGACAGATCATCGTTGGTCAGCACTCGCTGGGGTACAGCCTTGCCCCAGCCGCAGATATGCGCGCGAACAGTCATGCGCCCCCTCCGTTTGCACGCTCCCCTTCCCACCGGCGGAAGACAACACAACCATTGTGCCCACCAAAGCCAAAGGAGCTCGACATAGCGACCCTGGGATCAATCTTCCGCGCCCGATTCGGCACGTAATCCAGATCACACGCCGGATCGGGGTTCTCGTAGTTGATCGTGGGTGGAACCCAGCCGGTCTCCAGGCTCTTGACGCACACAATCGCCTCGGCCGCACCCGCGCCTCCCATCAGGTGTCCCATCATCGACTTGGTGGAGCTAATGGGCAAACGGTCGGCATGAGCCTTGAACACACGCCGAATCGCCTTGGTCTCCATCGGATCGTTCAGCAGTGTGCTAGTGCCGTGGGCATTGATGTAATCCACTTCCTCCACAGCCAGGTTTGCATCCTCCAGGGCCAAGGTCATCGCTCCGGCCGCACCAGCCCCTTCCACGTCGGGCGCGGTGATGTGGGTCCCATCGGCCGTGGCCCCATAACCAATGAACTCGGCGTAGATACGCCCCCCTCGCTTCTGGGCGTGCTCTAAACTCTCCAGGACGATGATGCCCGCCCCTTCTCCTATGACGAATCCATCTCGCTCGGCGTCAAAGGGACGGCAAGCCTTGCTCGGTTCATCGTTGCGCATCGACAAGGCCCCCATATTCTTGAACCCGGAGACCGAAATGGGTGTAATAGCCGCCTCGCTCCCGCCGCAAATCATGACGTCCGCCTTCCCCAGCCGGATGAGTTCAGCGGCCTCTCCAATCGCGTGAGAACCGGTCGCGCAGGCGGAGACCACGGCGATATTGTGTCCCTGCAAGTCATAAGCGATGGCGATGGCCGCGGAGGCCGCGTTGGGCATCATCATCGGGATCATAAAAGGGCTGACGCGATGTGGGCCTTTCTTCTGCAGCGTGTCGTAGTTTTCCAACAGAGTAATCACGCCCCCAATGCCCGTACCTACGACAACGCCGACCCGGCGCCTGGACACATCGTCAAGGGATAACGCGGCATCGTCGATGGCCTGGCGAGCCGCCTCCCACGCAAACAGGGTAAATTTGTCGTTCCGCCGCGCCTCGCGACGGCCGAAGAGAGCATCCGCGTCGAAATCCTTCACCTCACCCGCGATCTGCACGTCCAGGTCTGAAGGGTCAAACTGACGTATCCGGTCCACGCCGCTCCGTCCGGCGACCAGGTTTTCCCACATCGTCGGAATGTCATTCCCCACCGGCGTCACAGCCCCCAAACCTGTCACAAGCACTCGATTTCTCACCATCACACCTCCCATAATACTAATCGGCTCTCCCTAAACGAAGGTCAGAACCTAAATCTTATCAACGATTCGGTTCACGCAAGCTATGCAAAACGTAAGGAACCTGGCTTTTGCACAGTTTTACGTTTACGGGGACGCTAAGATCGTCGAACGTCGCCAATGACCGAATCCATGTAACAATAACACCATTCGAGGTCAAAAGTCACACCACTAATCTTAAAAATGGTCAATCTGCCTCCAATTCCCACCCTTTTTTCAGAGATATCTCAAATAGTGCTGTAAAACGGGAATTGCTGTTTGAGTTGGAAACATTTTGTAATAAACTTGGAAATGTAAATGCCGGCATTCTGGTATAGAATAAACTCAACTCAAGCAGGTGTCCTTGCGTGTTGTTGAACAAATGTAACTACTCAGACCAGCCCTTCGCTGTGCCGGAGAATGGGGGTTTGGGGTGTGTGGCGGTCGCTTCGCGACCGCCACACACCCCAAACCCCCCGCCCATCCGCTGCAAACGGGCAGCAGGCTGAGTAGCTACGAACAAATCGAGTAACTGCTGTTCAGCGTACGTGTACAGTGTGGGTCACCAGCCACTTGAATTTAAATAAAGGAGAGAAAGAATGAAAACAGCAAAACATCTTCTGTTGATCCTGGTGTTGATGCTCCCTGTATTGGCCAGTTGCAAGAGCGACCCGGAGGTCGACATGCACAAAGTCGGCCTTCTACAAATCAACGAAACAATGGTCATTGCGGAAGGTCCGTTCAAACAGGGAATGGAAGACCTGAATTACGTAGAGGGCGAAAATCTGATTTACGTCTATAGAAGCGTCGATGGCAACGTAGGAGACCTGGAACGGCTGGCCCAGGAACTGGTCGATGAAGGCGTGGAGGTGATCGTCTGCATCAGCACCCAAGCGGCTATAGCCGCCCACAAGGTCACCCAGGGTACCGGCATCCCAGTCGTCTTCTATCTCGTGGCCGATCCGGCTAACGCCGGGTTGGTCGAATCCTATAACCATCCCGGTGGAAACACCACCGGCGTCATCACCGGATCGGAGCCGACCTCAGGAAAACGTCTGGAAATTTTGCAGAAGGTCAACCCGGACATCCAAAACGTGCTGTCGCTCTACTCGACCGATCCAACGATGCTCCCGGCCCAGGAGGAGTTACGTACTGCTGCCGATCAACTGGGCCTGACGCTCGTCGAGCACCAGGTCAGCAATCCCGATGAGGCTCGCGCCGCCGTCAATGCGGTGGAACCCGGCACAGTCGACGCCATTCACATCCCCGCCGATGCGATGATTGCCAACGCTACCGAGGACGCCGTCCTGGCCCTTTCGACGCGGGATAGGATTCCCAATATCTACGTCGCAAGAAAGAGCAAGGGGCTACTGGCATACGGCCCCAGCATCAGCAATGCCGGCCCTCAAGTCGCGCTGATGGTCAGTAAGATTTTGAAAGGAAGCGATCCGGCCTCGATTCCTGTCGAATTGCCCAAAAAGTTCGATCTGATCGTGAACCTGGACATCGCCGAACAGATTGACGTCGATATCCCGGAAGACGTGCTCAAAATCGCCGACGTGATCATTCACCAGGACTAAGCGGAGTTGACACGCAAAACATGTTGAAACAGATTAGACCACTGTTTTTATGCAGAAATGACTTTGAGCAACAAAAATTCACACTGATCTTGCACCTCGATCTGTGAAAAGCCGTGTGAATCTGTGTCCCAGTAAGATTTGCCAATCATCCGATTGACAAGCACCTCAACGAAATGGGAGGCGGGGCCCTCACGTTGAGAAAATACTTCAATGACGATACAAATGAGGTCACATGCTTATGAAAAGAGCAAATAGAAGAATCTTCATACCCCTGGCAACCCGTTTCTTCGCCATCTTCCTGCTTGGCGCCATCTTGCCGTTGCTTGCCCTGGGGATATTCCAATTCTTCACCAGCTACACAACGCAGAGAAGCCAGGTGAACGCGATCCAGGATGAGGCTGCCAAAAACGCCGCTAACACCATCGATGCTTATATCCAGCGAATGGAAAGCGACATGACCTTGGCGTCTAGCGCCCAGTTTATGGCAATCCAAGCATCGCCAGTTGACATCCTGGATAGTTTACTGGCCTACACTTCTGGATATGAAACCCTTATCCTCGTCGATAGCCAGGGAAACGAGATGGCCAAGGTGTCACGATTTGAGTTATTCGAAAAAGATAGTCTGGGCAGCCAAGCTGAATCGACCCCGTTCCTCACAGCCAAACAGGGGCAGTCCTACATCAGTTCGGTTAGAATCTCTCAATACGGCGAGCCGCTGGTCACGCTGGCTATCCCTACACGAAACTTATATCGCGAAATCGAAGGCGCGCTCATCGCCGACGTCAATCTCAAGTACATGTGGGACGTCGTCGCCACGATCGATGTCGGTTCTGGTGGCTACGTTTACGTGATCGACGACAACGGTCAGATCATCGCCCACCGCAATTCCTCCCTGGTGTTACAAAGACAAGACGTACGTGCATTGGAAGGCGTCGCCAGCGCCCTGAGAGGAGATCCAATCGAGGATACCTACGTCGGGCTATCTGGAGAGAGGGTCATCGCCAGCCAACGGCCGCTGCGCGAGGCCAACTGGTTCGTCATCGTCGAGACACCGACGGCGGAGGCCCTGGCCCCAGTATACCGAACAGCGATCATCAATGGCATCGGTATCTTGGCTGCCCTCGTCGTGGCCGTACTGCTCGGATGGTACGTCGTGCACAGCATCGCCACCCCCCTGAAACGTCTCCAAGAATCAGCCCTGGCTCTTAGCAAAGGGGATCTCTCGCAGGAGATCGACATCGAGAGCAACGACGAGATCGGCGTCCTGGCCAACGCTTTCCGCCAGATGACCGCCTATCAAAAGGAGATGGCAGCCGCCGCCGATCGACTGGCCAAAGGAGACTTGCAAGTCACGATTCATCCCCAATCGGAGAAAGACATCCTGGGGAACGCCGTCTCCCGAATGATCGTCGATTTACGTGATCTGGTCAAACGAGTAATCGACAACGCCAACTCGGTGGGGGCTGCATCGAAACAGCTTTCACTTACGGCCGAGCAAGCAGCCCACGCCACGAACCAGATCGCCAACACCATCCAACAGGTAGCGACGGGCACTGCACAGCAAACGCTCAGCATCAGCAACGCCAATCAACTGGTCGAACAGGTCGGTCAATCCATCGACGGTGTCGCCCGGGGCGCCCAGGAACAGGCCATTGGCGTCAATGCCTCGGTCGAGATCACCAACCACATCGCTTCGGCCGTCCAACAGGTGACCGCCAACGCCCAATCGGGCGCCCAAGGAGCGGCCCAGGCGACACAGGCAGCCCGCAATGGGGCAGAAATCGTTCGCAAGACGATCGACGGCATGGAGCGCATCAAAGACAGTTCCAGCGCCGTCGCCCAACGAATCCAGGAAATGGGTAGACGGTCAGAGCAAATCGGTGTGATCGTGGAAACCATCGACGACATCGCCAGCCAGACCAATCTGCTGGCCCTCAACGCCGCCATCGAGGCCGCCCGCGCCGGCGAGCACGGCAAGGGCTTCGCCGTCGTCGCCGATGAGGTGCGCAAGCTGGCCGAGAACGCGACCAAATCCACCAAAGAGATCGCCGGATTAATTCGAGAAGTGCAACGGACCATCGACGAAGCAGTCCGTGCGGTGGACGAGGGCGCAGATGAGGTCGAGGCTGGCATGGCGCAGGCCAACGAGGCCGGGCAGGCCCTCAACAGCATTCTCGGCGCCGCCGACACGGTCAATCGACAGGTGGAGGAGATCGCCACGGCTGCTCAACGGATCAACGAGGCTGTCATCAATCTGGTGGACGGTATGGACGGCGTCTCGGCCGTGGTAGAGGAAAATACTGCCGCCACCGAAGAGATGGCTGCCAGCGCCAGCGAGGTCTCGGAAGCGATCGAACATATCGCCGCGATTTCCGAAGAAAACAGCGCGAGTTCGGAGGAAATGAGCGCCACAGTCGAGGAAGTCAGCGCCCAGGTGGAAGAAGTCACCGCCTCGGCCCAATCTTTGGCTGTGATGGCTGAAAATCTACAGGCCATGGTCAAGCAATTCCGTATGCCCGGGCAAGCCCCCGATCAGGTGCATCTGGATCAATTGGAGCGCCAAGATGAGAAAGAGAAAGAGAAAGAGAAAGAGAAAGACCCTTTCTTGAACAATATCCGGGATGAAATAGATGAACTAAATCTGGATATGGCGCCTTCAGCTGTAGAAAGACCCCAGGACGCGACCGGTTCTAGTGACGATGGTAAACAGGGGATCGCACCGGACAGATAAACGCGAGAATTGAAAGGGGCCGGATTCTATCAATCCGGCCCCTGGATCAAATAGACGATCAATTCCTGGCGCCCATCCGCTCCACCTCGATAGCCTGGGGCCCCTTCGACGTCTGCTCGACGCAATAGGTCACCATCGTGTCGTCGGGAAAGTTTGGCGTTTCGCCCGGCGCGATGCCGGTTCGATGGAAAAAGAGTTCCTCGCCATTGGGATGCACGATAAAGCCATAGCCCTTGTCGTTATCGTACCACTTGACCTTCCCCTCGTGCGGGCCGCGATCCAGTTCTTGAGGTTCCGGTTGCGACGAAGTTTCTCCAGCGGGCGCCGGAGCACCCACGCTCCCCGGCTCCTGACAGGAAGGACACAACGGCGGCGGTGTGATCTCCTTGCCTCGTTTAGATAATCGACGCTGGTCCTCAATCCTAAAAACGAACTTGTTGCCACACTTGGTACAAATTGCCCACGTATCCTGAAAAGACATGCTTATTCTCCTCTTTGCCGCTCATACACGGTATGCTTGTTGATGCTTATTGATGCTTGCTAATCATCCACTTCTTCTACTTCGATCGCCGATGGTGGAGCGAAGGCGTCCACCACCCGATCTCCATCTCTTAGCGCGATCACCTCATCCCCTTGCGTAGCCCGCCCCATCCGGGGGGCCGATTGTGCTCGAATTGTCTTAGCTGCTCCTTTCTCCGTCGTCAACACCACCACGTCACGCGACTGGACGACACAGGCCCCAGCGAGACGAACGCCCGCTTCAGCAAATCGAGCCGTGATGACGCCCTGACCGTATCTCCCCTGGGTGGGATACTCCGCCAGAGACGTGCGCTTGGCCATCCCATCACTCGCCACGGTGAACAAATCGGAACGGGATTGCACGATGAGCATCGCAACCACACAATCCCCGTCACCATCCAGCTTGATCCCCTTGACGCCCCCGGCCGTCAATCCCATCGCGCGAACCTCTTCCTCTTTGAAGCGAATCGCTCGACCGGCCGCCGAGACCAGCACAATCTCATCCTCCCCGGTCGTCAGCGCCACCCAGTCCAGTGTGTCGTCGTCATCGACGCTCATCACAACGAAAGACTCGGCGCTCACGCCAGGCAGATCCTCCAGCGCGATGCGCTTGACGATGCCCTGTCGCGTGGCGAGGAGGAGAAAACCCTCAGTGACCGATGACGGCAGCGCCAGTGCGGCACGAACCTGCGTGCGGCGCGACAAGGAGGTCAGGTCGGCATAGTGAGCGCCGGCGCCCTCCCACGCCTCTCCCTCCGGCAACTGGTGCACCGGACAAGCCGCCGCTTGACCGTCAGCCGTAACCAGGTAAAGGGCGTCACGCGTAGAGGCCCCCATGACGATGATGGGCGGATCCTCCGGGCGAGACAACACGCGCGGCGCCTTGCCCTCATCCAGGACGTAGCCCACGCGCCCACCCCGGCTCAAGCCTACCCAAACCGCGGCCTCAGGAATCAGATCTTCGGCCGTCAGTTGATCCCGGGCCACGTCGGCCACCTGGGTACGTCGCGGGTCGGCGTACTTTTCCTTGACATCCAACAATTCCTGGCGTATCACGTCTCGAATCTTCTTGGGACTGCGCAACAATCCCTCCAGGTGTTTAATCAGGTCTTTCTTCTCTTTGTATTCGTCCTTGATCTTCCGCTGCTCGATGGCGGCCAGTCGCCTGAGGGGCATATCGAGGATCGCCTGGGCCTGGGTTTTGCTCAACTTGAACTTGCGACACAGATTGCGACGCGCCGTATCGGTACGCTGCGAGCGCCGGATGGTGTCGATCACCTCGTCCAGGTTATCGAGCGCTACCAGCAGTCCCTCGAGAATGTGCGCCCGTTCCTTGGCCCGGGCCAGATCGTATTGGCTGCGCCGGGTCACGATGACCTGCCGGTGATCCAGGTAGGTCAGCAATGCTTTCTTGAGCGACAAGCGGCGTGGCTCGCCATCGATCAAGGCCAACATAATCAGGCTGAATGTGTTCTCCATCTGGGTGCGCTTGAACAGTGTCGCCAGCACATCGCCGGGATCGACGGTGCGCGTCAACTCGATCACCAGACGCATCCCATGGCGATCCGATTCGTCGCGCAAATCGGTGATGCCCTCGATATCGCCATCGTGCACCAGCTTGGCGATCCGCTCAATGAGCGTCGCCTTATTGACCTGGTAAGGTAGTTCGGTGACGACGAGCCGGTGACGAGAACGACTCATCTCCTCCACGTGAACCAGGGCGCGCACGGTGATCTTCCCCCGTCCCTGGCCATAGGATTCGAGGAGTACGTTCTTCCCCCCCACCTCTCGCTGCCGGTAAATCACCCCACCGGTCGGGAAATCAGGCCCATGGATAAACTGCATCAGATCTTCAACCCCGATGTCATCCTGCTTATCCCAATTATCGAGGATGTGCACCAACGCATGACACACCTCCCCCAAGTTGTGAGGAGGAACCGAGGTAGACATCCCGACGGCGATGCCCGATGCGCCATTGACCAACAGGTTTGGGATCGAGGAAGGCAAGACGGATGGCTCATAGAGCGTATCGTCGAAATTGGGTACGAAATCGACGGTGTCTTTTTCCAGATCGGAGAGCAACTCGGTAGCGATGGCATCCAGACGCGCCTCGGTATAGCGCATCGCGGCCGGGCTATCGCCATCGATCGAACCGAAGTTGCCCTGCCCATCGACCAACGGATTCCTGAGGCTAAAATCCTGCGCCATCCGCGCCATCGCGTCGTAGACGGCCGAATCGCCGTGCGGGTGATACTTACCCAGCACCTCACCGACGATGCGGGCCGACTTCTTATAGGCTGTATCGGGACGCAACCCCAGTTCGTGCATCGCGTAGAGAATGCGACGCTGAACCGGTTTGAGCCCATCGCGAGCGTCGGGCAATGCCCGCGAGACGATGACGCTCATCGCGTAATCCAGATAGGCCCCACGCATTTCTTTATTGATGTCCACTTGCTGGACAGTGCCAATTTCCATAAACCACTCCTGTACTATTTAACCTGTGAACTTAATGCCCGTCTAGCAAAAATTCGCCTGATCGTGATGCACGCCCCCTCAAGTACAAGAACTCTATCGGTTAGGCCCTAACCTGGCAGAACCAGAAACCAAAAAGAACGTCGACGGCAAAGTCTTGCTCGCTGTGCAAACATCCTATCGGTTAGGCCCTATTACTATACGTGAAGGGAGCGATTCTGTCAATTGAGCGCCAAGCACTTCTCCCGCACGTCTGCTTGGCTTTTTCGTTTTCCCGATCTCGCGACAGATTGACTAGCCGGGCACATTCGACTATACTGCTCAGGCCAGCCCCTTGCTGCGATGGAAAGTGGGGGGCCCCCGCCCATCCGCTGCAAACGAGCGCTAGGCTGAGCAGTTACATCTTTAGTAGAATCTAACGAGAGGTGGTGTATATGGAACAACGAAAATTGGGCCGGACCGGCCTCGACGTGGGCGTCGTCGGGCTGGGGACCGAATACCTGAACGGGCAGCCGCGTGATACAGTCGTGGCGACGGTGCGCGAGGCGATCGACCGGGGCGTGAACTATTTCGACCTGGTCTTCTCGTTCCCCGAGTACCTGGATAACCTGGCCGTGGCGCTGGAGGGGCGGCGGGAGCGCGTGATCCTGACCGGTCACCTGGGGTCCACCGAGAAGGACGGCCAGTACCACAAGTCACGAAGTGTGAAGCAGAGCGAAACCTATTTCCTGGACCTGCTGGACCGGCTGGGCACCGATTACGTGGACGTCCTCTTCTTGCACAACTGCAACACGGAGCGGGATTACGAGACGCTGGTCAAGCCGAACGGCATCCGCGACCTGGCGCTGCGCCTGCAGGCGGAGGGCCGGGCGCGCTTCATCGGTTTCAGCGGTCACTCGGTGCCGGTGGCGCTGCAGGCCGTCGAGAGCGGCCACGTGGACGTGGTGATGTTCGCCGTCAACCTGGCGGCCAACGCGGCGCCGGGCAAGCGGGCGCTGCACCAGGCCTGCGTCGCCCACGGCGTGGGCATCGTGGCGATGAAGCCCTTCGCCGGGGGCAAACTGTTAGACCAACAACGGACGATCCAGGTGGCCAAGTACCAGACCGGCGGCGAGGCGCTGAAACTCCGGACCTCCGACGCTGAACCGAACACGCCGGTGCGTTGTATCTCTTACGCGCTCTCCCAGGTCGGTGTCTGCACCATGGTGCCGGGCTGCCGGGACGTGGATGAGTTGCGGGCGGCGCTGGCCTACGTGGAGGCCGGGGAGGAAACGCGCGATTTCTCCCCGCTCCTGGCCCAGTTCGAGCGGTACGTGGAGGGAGAATGCGTGTATTGCAACCACTGCCTGCCCTGCCCGGTGCACATCGACGTGGGGCAGGTGAACCACCTGCTCGACGCCGCCGGAGAGGCGGTCTCACCCGATCTACAGGCGGCTTACGACGCGCTGCCCGTCCGGGCCTCTGAATGCACCGCGTGTGGCGCGTGCGTCGAACGGTGTCCCTTTGGCGTGGACGTGCTCGCGCGGATAGAACAGGCCGTGGCGGTGTTCGAAGCATGAGGGATGACGTAACTCTCGAAGCAATACGCTTCATCGGCCAGCCGGTAACGGTCGCTTTCGACCGGCCGCCGGCGTACGAGAAGAAGCCGGGCTGTCCGGACCGCTTCGACTGGCGGGGAGAGACCTACCACGTGCACGAGTTGCTGGGCGAGTGGCACAATTACGAGCGGCGCGGGCGCATGGCCAACAACATGCGGCCCTCTCACGCCGTCCGGGCATCGCGCACCGGTTCCTGGGGCGTTGGACGTTACTATTTCCGCGTGCGGACCGATACCGGGCGCATCTTCGAACTGTATTACGACCGCGCATCCACGAGCGTGGACGATCGGAAAGGGGCCTGGTGTCTTTACCGGGAACTGTCCTCCTCGCAGGATTGAGGTATAATACTCCGGTGTTTTTCATCCCAGTAGAGCAAGAATTGAACTATGGGATACAGATTGCACAGATTTTTTCCATCGAGTGCCAAGTAAGGCCTGCTTGATGGCCTCAATCTGTGTGAATCTATGTGAATCTGTGAAAATCTGTGTCCAATGTTCCCCCGGCCTGAACGGACAAGGGCTGTAGGGCAGATTGCCAACCCGCTTTACACTGTTGTGAAGTGCTTAACTAAACCGTATTGAGGCTAACCCGGATGAAATACATCCCCATAATTTCTTGTGCGGTTTCTCGTGTAGGACGTCAGGAGTTTTCATTTTGTCCAAGAAAGAATTCAGATTAGAAGACGAACACAAGTACAATCGTTCGGGGCCGGTGCGCTGGATTATCTCCCACGCCGTTCGCTACCCCTTCTTTCCCCTGGCGGTGATTTTGGCCGCTATCAGCAACAACTGGTTCTTCAGCTATCGCCAGGTGCTGATCGGGCAGGCGTTCGACCTGATTACTTCGGCCGGATGGGAGATGCAGGCGTTGTTGGCAGTGGCCCTGGGGGTGCTGGGGCTGGCGGTGGGGCAGGGCCTGACCGGCTTGGCGAGAAATTTCGCCATCGAGTTCCTGGCCCAGCGGGTCGAGCGGGACACCCGCGACGAGCTGTACGTCAGCCTGTTGGGCAAGAGCCAGACGTTCCACAGCAAGCAGCGCATCGGCGACATCATGGCCCGCGCCACCAACGACGTGCGCCAACTCAACTTGATGTTCAGCCCGGGTGTGATGTTGATCTTCGATTCGCTGATGGCCATCGTCGTCCCCGTGATCCTGATTGGCCAGCTCGATTGGCGGCTCCTGCTGACGCCACTCATCTTCGTCGTTCTGTGGGCGGTCACCGTGGCCGACTACAACCGGCGGCTCAAGCCGGTGAGCATCGCCCAGCGCGAGCAGTTCGGCGAGATGAATGCCGGGCTGGCGGAAGCGGTCGCCGGCATCGAGGTGATCAAGGCCAACGCCCGCGAGCGGTACGAGTGGAAGCACTTCTCCGAGGACGCCCGCAAATTCCGGGACCATTTCGTGGAACAGGGGGAGATCCAGGCCCGCTATCTGCCGATGTTGATGTTCATCCTGAGCCGGGCCGGCGGATTCCTGCACGCCCTGTGGCTCTGGCGGGGGGGCAACATCAGTCTGGGACAGGTGGTCGCCTTCATAGGGTTGATGGGGGCGCTCCGTTTCCCCACGTTTATCTCCATCTTCTCGTTCAACCTGGTGCAACTGGGCATCGCCGGTGCCGAGCGCATCCTGTCGCTCATCAATACGGAGACGGAACTGGACGAGAACGAGACGGGCGTGTCCCGGCCGATCGGGGGCGAGGTCGTCTTCGAGCACGTCAGTTTCAGCTACAACGGCAACCGGGTACTGGACGACGTCAGTTTCACCGCCCGTCCGGGGCAGACCGTCGCCATCGTCGGGCAGACCGGTTCCGGCAAGACCACGCTCACCCAGCTCATCAATCGTATCTTCGACGCCGACAGCGGGCGGGTGCTGGTGGACGGCGTGGACGTGCGCGAGTGGAGCCTGGAATCGCTCCGCTCGCAGATTTCGACCATCGAGCAGGACGTATTCCTCTTCTCCCGCACCCTGGGAGAGAACATCGCCTTCGGTTGTGGCGACGTCGATCAGCAGGCTATCGAAACAGCGGCCCGCGAGGCGCAGGCGCACGATTTCATCACCAGTTTCAGCGACGGGTACGACACCGACGTGGGCGAGCGGGGCGTGACGCTTTCGGGCGGGCAGCGGCAGCGTATCGCCATCGCCCGCGCCTTCCTCACCGACCCACGCATCTTGATCCTGGACGATTCGACCAGCGCCATCGACAGCGCCACCGAGGATCAGATCCAGCGCGCCATGCGCCGCATCTCCCAGGGACGCCCCGACGCGCCGCGCACCACCTTCATCATCACCCACCGCCTCAGCCAGATCCGCTGGGCCGACCGCATCCTGGTCTTGCGCCGGGGTAAGCTGGTGGACCAGGGGACGCACGAGGAGTTGATGGCGCGGAGTGAGGATTATCGACGGATTTTTGGGAGGTACGATTAATGGGCTTTATCCTCGACGGCCTCGATACCGAGGCATACGATCGCAACTACAGCGACAAAGAGCTGGTAAGACGCATTGTCAGCTACTTCCGGCCCCACGTGCGCCAGATGGTCCTGGTTGCCGTGATGATCGCGCTTAACTCCATCGCCGGGACCGGGGAACCGATCCTGATCTCCAGGGCGATTGACTACGTGGCGGCCGACCCGACGCCCCGGACGATGGTGTGGATGGTCGCCGGCGTGCTCATGTTAGGCGTGATGGCCTGGCTCTTCAATTACGTCCGCCAGCTCTACTCCGCCCGCGTCATCGGCGACGTGGTGCTGAACCTACGCGAGGACGTGTTCGAGGCCACCATCGGGCACGACCTGTCGTTCTACGACGAGCATCCCTCGGGCAAGATCGTCAGCCGCATCACGTCGGACACGCAGGATTTTGCCACGGTGGTCACGCTGGTGCTGGACCTGATGAGCCAGGTGCTGTTGGTCGTCATCCTGGCCACGTGGCTGTTCACCATCGACACCCGGCTGACCCTGTTGCTGATTGGGATGTCGCCCCTGGCGGCGATCATCGCCCTCAGTTTCCGACGGGTGGCCCGCCGGGTGACGCAGCAGGCGCGCCGCGTGACAGCCAAGATCAACGCCCAGATCCAGGAATCGATCAGCGGTATCGTGGTCGCCAAGAGTTTCCGGCAGGAACACGCCATCTATAAAATCTTCCGTGAGAACAACCGCCAGGCGTACCGGATGGGCCTGCAGCGGGGAATGACGCTCAACACGATTTTCCCGGTGATGAGCACCGCCTCGGGGCTGGGAATCGCGATCATGGTCTACGCCGGCGGATTGACGGCACGGGAGGGGACAGTCTCGCCCGGTGACTGGTACCTATTCATGCAGGCGCTCGGCTTTTTCTGGTGGCCCTTGATGAACATCGCTTCCTTCTGGAGCCAGTTCCAGGATGGCCTCTCGGCGGCCGAGCGGGTGTTCGCCCTCATCGACGCCGAGCCCCGCGTCGTCCAGACGGCGTCGGAACCGGTGGACGACCTGCAAGGGCAGATCACGTTCCGTCACGTCACGTTCTCCTACGAGGGCGAGACGCAGGATCCAGAAGTAGCAGCACGTGAAGTGGTGCTCCCCGATTTCAACCTGCTCATCGAACCCGGCGAGACGGTGGCCCTGGTGGGCCACACCGGCGCGGGCAAGAGCAGCGTCGCCCGCCTGATCACCCGCTTCTACGAGTTCCAGGGCGGGCAGATCCTGGTCGATGGGCGAGACGTGCGCCGCTTGGATCTGCAGCAATACCGCCGGCAGATTGGCCTGGTGCCCCAGGAGCCCTTCCTGTTCTCCGGCAGTGTGAAGGATAACGTCGGCTACGGACGGCGCGAGGCGACGGAGGAGGAGATCTGCCAGGCGGCCCGGCGGATCAGCAACGGGGATTGGATCGCCGACCTGCCCGACGGCCTGGACACCGACGTGGGTGAGCGCGGGGGAAATCTCTCGATGGGCCAGCGCCAGCTGGTGGCCCTGGCCCGGGTACTGCTCAAGGACCCGCCGATCTTCATCCTGGACGAGGCGACGGCCAGCGTGGACCCTTTCACCGAGATGCAAATCCAGGAGGGGCTAGAGTTGATCATGCAGGACCGCACCGCCATCGTCATCGCCCACCGGCTCTCGACCGTCAAGCACGCCGATCGTACCATCGTGATGCGCCAGGGGCACATCATCGAGGAGGGCACCCACGACGACCTGATGGCCCAGGGCGGGCATTACGCGGAACTGTACAACACCTACTTCCGGCACCAGTCTTTGGATTACGTGGAGCAGTTCGTGGCGGAAGTCTCGGCCTCTGTGCCGGCCAGGGCCTAGCTACAAGAAGTCTTTTACCAGGACAGGTTAAAATGCGCCCCATGAAATACCATATCTGGACCATTGGCTGTCAAATGAACGAGGCCGACTCACGGCGGTTGGGCTCGGCGCTGGAACAACTGGGCTATACGCCCACCGACCGGCCCGAATCGGCCGACGTGCTCGTGCTCAATACCTGCGTGGTGCGCCAATCGGCCGAGGATAAATGCTATGGCCGGTTGGGCTCCCTCAAATCGTTGAAGCGAAGGAGACCAGACGTCATCCTGGGGCTGATGGGGTGCCTGGTCGGCGTTCGCGACCCGGAACCGCTCCGTCGTCGCTTCCCGTGGGTCGACGTCTTTCTGCCGCCCTCGGACCCGGGGCCGTTGCTCGATCACCTGGCCGACCGGGGGCTGGTCGACGAGGACCGGGCGCTTGATGCGGCGCTGGATGCGGCGTTGGACGAGGCGGCGATCGCCTGCCGCTACCGGCTGCAAGCGGGCGACCTGCTTCTGCCGGCCGACGAACGGGAGCGGCTCGTCTCGGCCTACGTGCCTATCGTGCTGGGCTGCTCCCACGCCTGCACCTATTGCATCATCCCCTATCGGCGCGGGCCGGAGCGCAGCCGCCCGCTGGCCGAGATCGTGGCCGAGGCGGAGGCGTTGGCCGCCCAGGGCGTGCAGGAGATCACGCTGCTGGGCCAGATCGTCGACCGGTACGGGCTCGACCTGCCGGACCGGCCGTCGCTGGCCTCGCTGTTACATCGCCTGCACGAGATCGAGGAGTTAGCGCGCATCCGCTTCCTCACCTCTCACCCCAACTGGATGACCGACGACCTGCTGGACGCGGTGGCCGAACTCCCCCGGGTGTGCGAGCACATCGAGGTGCCGGTGCAAGCTGGCGACGACGAGGTGCTGGCCCGCATGCAGCGGGGCTACACGGCCGACGAGTACCGGCGGCTCGTCGCCCGCATCCGAGAGCGCATTGCCGGCGTCTCTATCGCCACCGACGTCATCGTCGGGTTCCCGGGAGAGACGGCGGCCCAGTTCCAGCGCACCTACGACCTGCTGGCCGAGTTGCGGCTGGACAAGGCTCACATCGCCCGCTACTCCCCCCGCCCACAGACGCTGGCCCAGCGGCGTTATCCCGACGACGTGCCCCCGGAGGAAAAGGAACGCCGGCGCAAGGCCCTGGACGACCTACAATCAGAGATCGTGGGCCAGATCAACGCCCGCTTGCTGGGGCAAACGGTCGACGTCCTGGTGGAGGGGAAGGACGCGCGCAAGGGCCGCTGGTGGGGGCGCACCCGGACCGACAAACTGGTCTACTTCGAAAGCGAAGAGCAAGATTGGCGCGGGCGCCTGGCCCCGGTGCGCATCACGTGGACCGGTCCCTGGTCGCTGATTGGCGAGATTGATCCAGGGGACGAGTGATGCGGTGCTAAAACTGGCCATCTTCGACGTCGATGGCACCCTGCGTCGGGTGCGCGATCCGTGGGTGCACCCGCATAGCTATCTGCCCGGCCAACGACGACGTGCGCGCCAGCACTCCCCACGTCGTAGAGACAGAGCCCATCGACAGCGCCATCGAGATCCTGGAACGTCACGCCTCTGGCGTGGCGCTTTCTTCCAGCAGCGCCTGTGCCCACGCTGCGTCTTTCTCCGTCAGTGGGGGTTCTGGCGGCCGGTCGTAGTCGATGCTCAGGTCGTAGCGGGCCTCGTCGTAGATGGTGCGCACGGCGTGGGCCAGGTCGATGGGGACATCGTCGTCGCCGGGCAGCAGCGGGACGGGCACCACGGGCAGCGGGTCGCGCACGCTGATGGGCCAGGTCTCGGTCACGTCGCTCCGTTCGGCGCGGGTGAGAAAGACGAAGTAGTCGAATATTATGATTTTTTCAGGTCATGGTAAGCGATCCCATTTTCTGCGCCAACTCCGCCGCTGGGCGCCCCGCCTGGCGTTGGCGCTTCTACTCCTTCTCCTCTGCGCCATTCGCCCGCACCCAGTCCTGGTGATCCTCGACCCGCCCCAACAGGTCCACACCGCCAATCCCGTCGTCGGCGTCCACACCCGCCTGACCGACGAGGTGGAAGAATGGAAGATCCAGCGCACGCTCCAGATGGTCCGCCAGATGGGCGCGCCGTGGATGCTCGAGTACTTCCCCTGGCCCTACATCGAGCCGGCCGAGGGCAAATTCAACTGGGATCACACCGACACCGTGATCAAACACGCCGAAAACCAGGATTTGACAGTGATCGCCCGCCTGGGTTGGACGCCAGCCTGGGCACGCCCGGATCCTCAGGAACAGGAGACGGCCCACACCCACCTGGACGCCGAGCATTACGACGATTTCGCCCGCTTCGCGGCCGCCTTCGCCGCTCGTTACCGGGGCCGCGTCGATCACATCATCGTGTGGAACGAACCGAACCTCAGTTTCGAGTGGGGCTACCGGCCAGTCGATCCAGAGGGTTACACCGATCTGTTGAAAGCGGTCTACGCCCCCGTCCACGAGGCCAACCCGGACGTGATTATCCTGGGCGGCGCGCTGGCCCCCACGCTGGAACCGGAGGGCAGCGCTGTGGGGTTGAATGACCTGATCTACCTGGATCGGATGTACCAGGCCGGCGCCGCGCCCTATTTCGACGCTTTAGCCGCTCACGCCTATGGATTGACCGCGCCGCCCGACGCGCCGCCGGGGCCAGAGCGGATCAACTTCCGGCGCGTCGAGTTGTTGCACGCGGTGATGGCAACCCACGGAGACGGCGACAAGCCAGTCTACGTGACCGAGGCCGGCTGGAACGATCACCCGCGCTGGGTCAATGCCGTCCGTCCGGCCGAGCGCATCGCTTACACCATCGGCGCCTACGAATGGGCGCGCGAGCACTGGCCCTGGTGCCGCAGCGTCGCCATGTGGGCCTTCCGCTACCCCAAATCGACCTACAGTTATCACGATTATTACGCTTTCGTGACCGCCAATTTCGAGCCCAAGGTCATCTACCAGGAAGTCCAGGCCTACACCCAACCGCCCGACTGAATAATTGCGTCCTCATCGTGGACGTGATACAATGGGTGAATGGTGAATTAAGTCATGAAAGATCTTGTTTGGTTTGTGCTTGCTCGTCCAAAGAGTGACACTATAGCAATGGGAGGAATTGTGAACAGCCAAGTTTTCAAACAGACGGGATGGACGTTGGAGGCGCTGTTGCCCGCGCCAGCCGGGGACGATCTGGAACGGCTCCTGGCGGCGTTGGAACAGCAGGTATCGGAATTGGAGGAAAAACGGGAGACGCTGTCGCCGGAGATCGACGAGGCGGATTTCCTGGCAATCATGCGTCTCTACGAGGAGGTCCAGATCAAATTGCGGCGATTGGGGGGCTACGCCCATCTATGGTTTGCCGAGGACACCCAATCGCAGGAAGCGCTGCGGTTTCTGGGCCAGATGGAGCAATTGTTGACCGACGTGCAGAACCGCTTGCTCTTCCTCTCACTGTGGTGGAAGGGGTTGGAGGACGAGGCCGCCGAGCGCTTGATCGCCGTCAGCGGCGACTACGCCTACTACCTGGAGGAATTGCGCCACTTCAAGCCATACACGCTTTCGGAAGCAGAGGAGAAGGTCATCAACCTGAAGGACGTCAACGGGCCGAATGCGCTGAACAAATTGTACGAGATGATCACCAATCGCTTCACGTTCGAGCTAGAAGTCGAGGGCGAGGCCCAGGAATTGACGCGGGCCGAGTTGGGCGCCTATTACCGGGATCCGTCGCCGGAGATGCGGGCCGCGGCCTACCAGGAGCTCTACCGGGTCTACAGCGATGAGGGAGCGGTACTTTCGCAGATTTACGCCCACCTGGTGCGCGATTGGGCCAATGAAAACGTCTCCCTGCGCGGGTTCGCCTCCCCGATCGCCGTGCGCAATCTATCGAACGACGTGCCCGATCCGGTGGTGGAGACCTTGCTCGACGTCTGCCGCGAAAACGTCTCTGTCTTCCAGCGCTATTTCCGGCTCAAGGCCGAATGGCTGGGAATGGAGCGGTTGCGCCGTTACGACGTCTACGCGCCCCTGGACGAAGTCGAACGGGAGTGCGCCTATTCGGCGGCGGTGACGATGGTGCTGGAGACCCTGGCCCAGTTTTCGCCCGTGTTGTCCGAGCACGCTCGGCGCGTCTTCGTCGACGGCCACATCGACGCCGAGATCCGGGCGGGAAAGCGGGGCGGGGCC
>OMKS01000505.1_pt1 | contig 36310 bp, 32 predicted proteins | sample 1674721 | NCBI WGS metagenome assembly OMKS01 (sample SAMN06264996, study PRJEB25208) | sediment metagenome | isolation source: hot spring sediment | place: USA: California | collected 2014-09-02 | reverse complement strand
CGAAAGGGTACTCTTAAAAAGCCTTTCCCTTTTTAAACCAGAGTGACGTGCAAACCCACACAAAATGGAAGAGAACCAAAAGTTGAAGCAGGAAGAAGTCGAGAAAGGGGCAGTTCGCGAACCGCCCGTACACATGCCTTTCTGCCACCTGATGCGTTTTATTGCCCTCCCGTGTATTCCGCGTGTTCCGTGGTTTTATTAAATATCCGGATCACTCAATGCTTTATCCTGCCTTCTACGTTGTACATTCTACTTTCTCCAAATTCGCGACGATCCGAGCTCAAAATGAGGGTTAAAAAGGGCCCCAGTTCATGAGCACGGGGGGAATCAGCATGATCATGCTGAACAAAACCAGCACCAACATGATGGGCAGAAACCAGCGTGCCCATTTCTCCCAGGGGATGCGGGCGATGCCCAATACACCCATGGTGACAGCCGACGTCGGCAGGATGGGGTTTACAAATTCGCAGAGTTGGAAGGCGTAGACCGTGGTTTGGCGTGTCAATCCCACCAGGTCACTCAACGGGGCCATGATCGGCATGGTCAGCGCCGCCTGGGCGGTGCCGGAATGGATAAAGAAATTGATGACGGATTGCGTGAGGAACATCATTTGCGCGGTAACGATGCGCGGAAACAGAGAAATAAACTGGGAGGCGTAGTAGAGCAGGGTGTCGAGAATCTGCCCTTCCTGGGCTACAATCAGGATGGCGCGGCCGCAGGCGATTATGAAGGCCACGTTCATCATGTCCTTGGCGCCGGTGACGAAATGGCCGGCCATGCGGCTGGGCGAGATGCCGGCGGCAAACCCCGCGGCCAATCCCATGCCCAGGAAAACAGCGGCAATGGCTTCTATATACCAATGCTGCAGGAGAATTCCCGCCACCAGGATCAATATGCCGCCGCCGAAAATCCACAACACGGCCCGGTGACGTGAAGTCAATTCCGGCGCAGGGGCTCCCCTTTCCGTGTTTTCCGTCTTTATGCGCTGGCGGTCGATCTCGTAGACCGGGCTGGATCGGGGATTGCGTCGGATTTTGGCTGCGTAGATCATGACCATGGCGATCATCAGGGCTGTGCCCAGCACCCAGGAGATCAGGCGATAGGTCAAGCCGGAATACAGGGGCAAGTCGGAGAGTCCTTGGGCGATGCCCACGGTAAAAGGATTAAAAAATGCGGCGGCGAAACCGGCGGCCGCGCCCAGAAAGGGGATGGCCACGCCCACAATGGAGTCGTAGCCCATGGACAAGGCCAGGGGGATGAATACCAGAATAAAGGGAATGGTTTCTTCACACATACCGAAAATCGAACCGGCCAGGGAGAATACGGTCATCAATACGGGGATGAGCAATCCCCGCAAGGCGGGATGACGTGCGAACGATGCTGTCAGGCGACGGATGGACAGGTCGATGGTACCGGTTTCCTGGATAACCGCGAACGCCCCGCCGATGATAAACAGAAAGGCGATGATGAGTGCGCCTTCCTGAAAGCCCCGCACCGGGGCGGTCAAGAGGATGGAGGGGGAGACCGGCACTTTTTCGGCGTAGGCAAAGGTGCCCGGAACCGTAACCTGGCGCACCGCGCCTTCCACGGTTTTTTCCACCCGTTGAAAGGAACCGGATGGCACCACCCATGTGAGAATATACATGATCAATACGATCAGGTAGATCAGTACAAGGGTATGGGGCAGTTTGAAGGACCGCTTTTTATCTCTTTTTGGCTTCATCATCCACTGATCCGGCCGCGGTGATCCGGGCCCGCCACATTCCCAGAAACGATATTGCACAGATCATTTTTATATGTCATTGCTGAAAAAATACCTTCTTTTGCCGGTTTGCCGTTGTACGGTTGAGTGAAGCTCATTCGCGAATCTTGAAGTAGCGGACGGCCAGGAAAGAGAACAGCGCCGTGTAGCCCAGCAGTATGGTGTAATGCAGCCACAGGGTTTCCAGCCCCTTGTGAAAAAAGATCACCTTGTGAAAGGCGTCCATGGCCCACCACGCGGGTACAACCATGCCCACCGCACGGACGACCGGCGGCACAACCTCAATCGGCCACCAGCAACCGCCCAGAGCCGCGAACAGGTTGGCGAATAGAATCGCCAAGCCGATGATCACTTCCTCTTTGCGGAATACGGAGCCGAGAAAAATGCTTAATGAAGCCATAGTCGCGGAAAAAAGCAGGATAATGAGAAAGGAAAGCGTTGGATTACCCAGGTTGAGTTTGAACAGGATCAGTCCCAGCCCCATCAGCATTACGGCCTGAAGCAGACCTACAAGAAGTCGTCCCAGGAACTTTCCTTTCCACAATTCGGCTCTTGAAACCGGGCCGGAGATTATCCGTGTCAGGATACCGCTTTGCCGGTCGATCATTACGGTAATGCCGCCGTAGATGAGGATCAGGATCATGAGCATATGCACGAGAATGCCGGGGATTACGTGATCGAATCCGGACGGAATGCTGGTTATCGTTCCCGCAGGAAACCCCGCCTTCACGGAAACCAGTTCTTCCAGCGGTGCGATTTCGGGTTGAGTCGGCACGGGTTCGGGTTGCAGTACCACGCCGGCGATCAGACGAACCAAAGCTTGTATGATGCGGGTTTCCACTCGCGTGGCGGCTTCAAGGCTGGCATCCGGGTTCTTGGTGAACCGCAGCTTCTGGGATTGAAGGGATTGAATGCGTTGGGAAAAATCAGCGGGAATTTCGAGTATGCGGGTGAACTTTTGCGGTTTTTCTTTTCTAGCTTGGATCACCATGTCGGGGTTGTCCAGGGCGGCCACCAGGTATTCACCCCAGTGGCCTTGATCCCGGTTCACTACCACCAATTCCGCCTTGGGATCGCTGCCGTTTCCCTGGTAGAGATTGCCGAAGATCAGGATGAGAAAAACCGGAAACGCCAAACTCCAGAAGAAAAAGGCTTTGTCTTTGAGCATACGTTTCAGGTCCAGCCGGGCGATCAGCCAGGGTGTGTTCATGGGCTGACCCTCCGAACCAGGAGCGGCAGGCTGGTGGCGGTCAATACCAGGCCCGCCGCCAAAAGCAACAGGGTCGCGGTAACGGGGAATTCCCCTTCGCGAATCAAGGCGGTTCCCTGGATGAACCAGTAGTTGGGGGTGAAACGGCTGAAGGCCCGGAATCCCTGGGGCAATTGGTTGACCGGGATCATGCTGCCTCCCAGGGCCGCCAATACCAGAATTACCGGCGCCGTGACGGCTCCCGCCTGATTGCGATTGCGAAAGAACGCGAAAAACAGAGCAAAAAGCCCGCACAGCGCCGCCAGGGCGGCGCCGCCCAACGCCAGCAGGTACAAAAAGTTTCCCCAGCGGATCGCGAACACAATATGGCCCATTGCCGCCATCAGACCCAGAATGACCAGTCCCATGAGCCAGGCGGAAGTTATTTTGGCCGTTACGTATTGAATAGGCGGGATGGGTGAAAAGAGCAGGCGCCGCAGCGTGCCGTCCTCTTTTTCGGCCAGGATCTCGCGCATGAAAATCTCCACGATGAACATCAAGAAAAAAATGACCATTCCCGGCAGGATCATGCCGAATATCGCCGCGGTGTCAAAAGCCGGTTGATCATCCGCCTGGGCCTTTTTGGTTTCATTTTGGCTCTCGAGCCCCACCAGCAGGGGATCCAATACCCGGCTCAGGCGTTTGATCTTGGGGCGAAGAGAATCCAGTAACCTTGTGAATTCAGCGGTTTCGATTTCGCTGAAGGAACGATCCCAGAGTGGACGCATGGCCGCCAGTTCATCCTGGAATACCGCTTGGGCGGCCGCTGTCAGTACGGCCACGGTGCGGGTGAATTCCTCCACTACTCCGGGAAGGAATTGTTCAGAGGGGTTCTTGACTACTTCCAATTGCACCGGTTTGGATAGAAACAGGGAGGCGGTGAAATTCTTTGGAATTACCAGAAGTGCGGAAGCCTTTCCGCGGGCGATCTCCCGGCGGCCGTCCGCTTCGATAACCGTCTCCATGCGGAACATGTCGGCGAAACGTTGCTGCGAGAAAGCCTGCATCAGCATGCGGGCGCCGAAATTGCGGTCCTTGTCCACCACCAGTACGCGGATGGTTAAACGGCTGTCCTTTTCACCAGGTGAGAAGATGATGCCGAAGATCGCGGTCATGAGCAGGGGAATGGCGGTGAGGATCAGGATCCCGGCCGGGGCGCGCAGGCGGCGGCGAAAATCACGGATCACGATGAGAAGAATGCGGCTCAATCTCTCAAACTCCTTCCCGTCAGTTTCAGGAACACTGTCTCCAGGTTGGGTGACTGAATCTTCAGGTCGCTCACGGATACGGCTGCCTGGAAGAGCGTTTCCAAAATGTCGGGAATCTCGGCCGTGCTGTCCAATGCCAGGGTAAGGCTGTTGTCTCGAACGGCAAGAATGTCGGCGGCGGGCAGGTTTCCCAATACATCCGAAATTTCGGCCGCAGAGAATTCGCCTCTGATAAACACGATTTCCCTTTCCCCCACGATGCGGGTTAGCTCATCCAGGGTACCAAGCGCCAGGATACGGCCTTTGTCCATGATGGCAATCCGGTCACAGAGGGTTTCCACCTCCGCCAGCTGATGGGTGGTAAACACAACGGTTGTGTCGTTGTCCGCAGCGCGGCGGATGATATCCAGAATCCTTACCTTGGCCTGAACGTCGATGCCCACAGTGGGTTCATCCAGCAGCAGCAAACGGGGCTGGTGGATCATGCCGATGGCCAGGTTCAAACGACGTTTCATGCCGCCGGAAAAGTTTTTAACCGGCTCTTTGGCCCGGTCCGCGAGTTCAACCGTTTCCAGTAGAGAATCGGTTCTGAGGCGGAGTTCCTGTCCGGACAACCCGTACAACCCGCCCCAGAAAAAGAGGTTTTCCCTTGCTCCCAATTCTTCGTAAAATGCCGTCTCCTGGGGAACGATACCCAGTTGACTGCGCAATCGCCGGTTGCGGAAAAGGTCTTTACCCTGAAAAAGCACACTGCCACTGAAGTCCCGTAGGGTACCGGAAAGAATCGAGATCAAAGTGGTTTTGCCGGCTCCGTTGGGTCCCAGCAATCCGAATATCTCTCCAGGGGCCAGGTCAAGATCCAGATTGTCAAGGGCGCGGATCTCTCCGTACTGTTTGCTCAGGTTTCGAATAACCAAAATGAACTCATTCATGAAACCTATATACCGAAATACGAAACGGATGACAAGCAGATCTTGTATTCCTTTTTTCCGTGGGGTATAAATGACACATGATGCCAGAAATTCAGTCGCAAACCCTGAACGACCTGCTTGAAGAGTTGGCGGGACGTTATTTTGACCGCCCGGCCCTGGGTTGGGCGGATAAAGATCCCATCACCTACGGTGAGTTCATGGACCGGGTCGGCCGCGTGGCTGAGCTGCTACGGGAATCCGGTATCGGTCATGGCGATCGCGTGGCGATATTGGGGGAAAACTCACCCAATTGGGGTATTGCCTACTTTTCGACTGTGCGCGTGGGCGCCGTGGCCGTTCCCATTCTGCCCGATTTTCCCGAGTCGGATATCCGGCACATCCTGATGGATTCGGAATCGAAGTTGTTGTTTGCCACCAGTCGGCAACTGGAAAAAATCGATGACCTGGGTTGTTGTCAAGTGCAGTACGTGATCACCCTGGATGATTTTCAGACGGAACTGCCGAATATTCAGGTGCAGACTTTCTCGCATACGCTGGAACGGGCTCTGGATTTTATCAAGAAATTTCCCTCAACGATCGGCTTGAAATCGCGGCAGGTTTCGGCGGATGACCTGGCTTCCATTATCTACACATCAGGAACATCAGGTCATTCCAAGGCGGTTATGTTGACCCACGGCAACTTTACGGCAAACGTCAAGAGTTGTCGCGGCCTGGCACCTGTAACCCACGACTATATCTTTTTGTCGATGTTGCCCCTGTCACACACTTATGAGTTTACCGTGGGATTTCTTTACCCCTTCAGTCATGGCGCCCAGATCCGTTATCTTGACCGGCCGCCTACTCCGCGGGTTCTGGAAGAAATCTGCAGTCGGCTCCGTCCCCATGCCATTTGCTCCGTGCCCCTGATCCTGGAAAAGATATTTAAAAAGAAGGTGCTCCCCTTGATCGAACAGAAACGGCTTGTGCGTGCCGCTCTGCATGTGCCCCTGGTGCGGCGCAAGATCTATCGCAAGATCAATGACTCTCTCATGACCTTTTTTGGAGGGCGCCTCGAGGTGATGGCCGTGGGCGGAGCGCCCTTCAATTTCGAAGCGGAACGCCTTTTTCGGGCCATCGGATTTCCGTATCTGGTGGGTTATGGCCTTACCGAGACCGCGCCCTTGTTGGCCGGCGGGCCCATGGGGGACGACTCCATTCAGGTGGGTTCCATCGGAAAAGTGATCCCCGGTGTGCAAATCCGCATCCATGAACCGGAAGGCGATCCCGGTATCGGAGAGATCTGCGCCAAGGGCGAGAACGTGATGAAAGGGTACTACAAGAATCCCCGCCAGACCGAGGAAGTTTTTGACAGAGATGGATGGTTGCATACCGGTGACCTTGGCTACTTCGACCGCTACGACAACCTGATTATCACCGGACGGTGTAAGAACATGATCCTGATGTCCAATGGTGAGAACATTTTTCCCGAGGCGATTGAAGATGTTCTCAACAGCATGATGCTGGTGAGCGAAGCCCTGGTGTTGGAGCGCAACGGTCGCCTCGAGGCGTGGATTTACCTGGATTACGACCTGGTGGACTCAGAAACCCGCGGCCGCAGTGAGGATGAACGGGCAAAGTATATCGACCATGCCCTGGCGCAGATCAAAGCCGAAGCCAACGAGCGCCTGTCCACCTATTCCAAATTGTCCGCAATAATCGAACGTAAGGAACCTTTTATCAAGACCGCCACCAGCAAAATCAAGCGTTACCTTTACACCCGGGACGGAGTTGTTTAGCCCGGCTTACCCGCAGTATCGATTTTTTTCCCGCGCAACAGGAAATGATAGATGAATTCGCTGTAACGGTCCATCTTTTGTTTGCCTTCAACCGATTCGGCAAAGCGCCAGAAGCCGTAGATCTTGGCCAGTTTCAGCAACCGCTCGCTGTAGGTCGTCCAACTGAAGTCCTCATGTACCCGGCGAATGCCTGCAACAGAGATCAGTTGCCACAATTCAGCGTCACTTGCCAGTTTCTTGAAAAAATGCTCCAGCGAATTGGCGATCAGTGATGGATCTCCGGTATTCAGCAGAAACCCGTTCCTACCATGGTCGATAATTTCCGAGGGGCCGCCGAACTTGGGACCGAAAGTGGGCAGCCCGCTGACCATGGCTTCGAGAATGGTCAGGCCGAAAGCCTCGAACCGGGCCGGTTGCACAAAGATTCCCTTCCGGTCCGCCATAATGCGGTACACCTCGCCGGTATCCGACTTGGAGATGCTGGGCAGCCAGCGCACACTGCCGTCCAGTCCATGTTGCTCGATCAATTCGTGGGCCCGTCGGATCTCGTTTTGTTCCTCGCGGTCGCCGGAGAGTTCAGGATCAATGGATCCGGCTGAAAAAACCAGGTTGCATTGCCGGCGCAAATCTTTGCTGCGGCCGAAAGCGTCGATCAGGCCGGTAATATTCTTGATGGGGTCAAAGCGCGCCATTGTAAAAATGGGGGGCTTGCCCGGGTCTTTTAGGGTTCCGAAAATGTCTTTGTCTTTAGAAGAAAATAACCGTTCTTCCAGGCGCGCTGTCTGTCGCTTCACCCGCCGCTTGGTTTCGGAATGGGGAAAATAGAGGTCAAAACTCACTCCGGGGGGGATTACGTTGAATTTAGGGCTGAACAAGTCGATGCCGGACAGCACCTGGATGTATCCGGGCATGGTGAAGTTCAAGTAGGACTCGTATTGTCCCATGTGGGAATCGGACCCCACGATCTCTTCCCGGGTGCTGGTGATGATGAAATCCGACTTATTCATGCTGTGAATATCGGCCATGAATTGCTGTGAAAAATGGTAATCCTTTTCGTATTTCCGCCACTTTAAATCCGCGTCGGGGTATTTGGTTTTTTCCAGGGCGTGCGAAATCGTGCACTGAATGATGTTGAAATGATCGGCCAGCAAACTGGAGACGAGGTTGCCGTCCGAGTAGTTGCCGATCACCAGGTCCGGGCGTCCGCCGAATTCCGCCGCCAGTTCCACCGCCGCGGCATTGGCGAAGCGCTCCAGGTAGGGCCAGACCTTGAAGCGGGATACCCATTGAGGCAGGACATTCATCTGTTCATCCTGAAAAGGTACGCGCAGAATCCAACTGTTCTCGGTGCGATAGATGTGTTCTCGCTTGACATCGCAACCGCTGTCTCCGGCATCGGGAATCAGTCGGGTCAGCACCACGATTCGTGGAGTGACGTCAAGTCCGCTTTGGGACAGACGCTCACGCAGATGGGCTTCAAGGGCGCGGACCTGGTCCAGGATGTATATCACCTGTCCTCCGGTATCGGGTCGTCCCAGGACGTTGTTCTGGCCGAACCACCCGTGAGGCGATACAACGGCGATGCGGGAGATCATGGGCATGGGTACCCGTGAGATAAAGCTTTCCAAGAGGGAATCATCCGGTGCATCGAACAAGTCGATCAGGCTCTGCATGCTTTCAGCCGCGCGTTCCACGGTATCTCCCCACCCGGGCTCCAGGCCGCTGCGTTTCAGGCGGCGCTCCACTTGTTTGATCGGCGTGTCTTTGTCAGCCTGCTTCAACCACTGGGTTGTGAAACGCAGACGCTGAATCAGGGTGTTCATGTCTGGAATGGATGAACCGTTGACCAGCAGCTGGCGTCCGTCGTGTTGGTGCAGCTTGAGGAATTCAAACAACTTCCGGTTCCATTCATCGGGATTCTGAAACATGTGACTGGATAAGTAGCGATTCAGGAACAGGATGCCGTTGCCGATATTGCGGAAATGCCGCACGCGCGGAGCGAAGTCGTAAAAAGGCTGGAAATCGATGCGCAGGGGATTGGGATCCGGTGAATGGCCGGCAAATCGGTCCTTTTGTTGCAAATACTCGCCTGTGGTGATCGCCTCCATGTAACTGCCGTTGGCGTTTACCCGGTAGTAATGAAACCGGGCGGTCTCGGGCCGGTGCATGATGAAGAGGTATTCGCCCAGCAGGAACAATTCCTGGATATTGCATAAGAAAGCAAAGAAAGTTGAGTCGCGGCGTTTTGAGCGCCCGGCGTTGGTTTCATCACAGAACTGAAAGTAGCGCAGCATGATATCGTTCTGGTGCAGGAAATCCGGTTGATCCGCCAGAATCATGGACATGAATTCGCGGAATTCCTGCTGTTCACGGCGTGGGATCAGTTGGGGGATCAGGTTGCTCATGAGGAACTTACTCCTTTTGCGCGCTTCCACCACTTGTAATGGGCGATTCCTTCACGTACTCCGGCGGCGTAAGGCGAACGGGCGAAATAGACCCGGCGGCTTTTTCGCAATGACTCCAGCTCCGGCTGGTGGTTGGCCACGACTACGGCCGGGCATTCCCCCCGCAGCATACCGGCGTCGTTGCCGCTGTCTCCGCAAACCAGGACGTGGCTGAGGGGAATGTCCCATTTGCGGGCGAAGTACCGTAGGGCCTTGCCTTTGGATGCCCGGTAGGGCAGGATATCCAGGTCACGCTCGGAAGAATACACCAGTGAATAGCGCAGGTTGTGATCGGACAGGAGTTTGTGTATTGCGGTCAACCGGTCTTTGCCGGGTTCCATGAAATAACTGACTTTAAAGGGTTGCATGGCCTCCTCGGGTTGGGGTGTCAGGAAATCGAGTTTTTTCAGAAGATCGCGGATTTTGCCGGGTTTCCACTGGTGTTCCAGCCGCGTGTTCCAGCCGCGGTCGATCAACAGATCCTCACCATAGTAGATCTCCGTACCCACTGCGGTGATCAGCAGGTCGGGCGCGGGGATCTGGTTTATCTTTAAATGGTCCCGGGCGGATTTCAGGTCACGACCCGTGGCTGCGCCAAAACCCACGCAGTCGCGGTGTTGTTTGATATCCGTTACCAACCGCGCCAATTCGTTTTCCGGTCCACCGGTCATGGTATCGTCGATGTCACAGATCAGGAAATAGCGCAAGGCGGTTAAGCGGCGTCCGATTGCCGGTTGCCGGGCTGCGGACACGGCGGGTGCCGGGCGTTTAGCCAAATCCCCGATGCGCTCTAGGTAGGATTGAACATGCGCGTCCCAGGTGTAATGCTCTTTGACGTTAACAATACCGTTGCGGGACATGCGTTTCCACTCTCTGGTATGGGTGATGACCCGACGGATGGCGGCGGATATTTCTTTGCTGTTGGTCGGATCAACCAGCACACCGTTGTCCAGGTTGGCGATGATATCCCGGGGGCCTCCGTCCCGGGTGGCCACCAGCGGAACTCCACTGGCGGAGGCTTCGATCAGGGTCAGTCCAAAAGGTTCGGTCAGGGCCACGTTGACAAACACTCCGCGTTTCTCCGCGGCTATGCGGTAGAGAGCCGGCACTTCGTATTCAGAGTCGTGCCGCTTGGGAATGGCCATGCGGCCGTAAAGATCGTATCGATCCATGAGCAGCAGCATTTCCGTGAGGACTTCACGTTCGTTCTCTTCCTTGGCCTCGATGTCTTTGCGAATGCCGGCGAAAATGGCCAGATTGGCCATGGTTTGAAGATCGGCATCTTCACCATACGCCCGGATCAGGCCGGAGATGTTTTTGCGTTTTTCGGGGCGGCATAAAGTCAGGACCAATGGACGATCCGGGTGGATAAGGAAACGATGAAGTTCTTCCTGCAGGGATGCCTGGGCAAAGATCTGCTCGTCGTGCTGGGGGTGTTCGGGGAGGGAGTCCATGTAGTACGGATAGAATTTTTCCAGGTCGACTCCCGGAGGAACCACTGCAAATGTCGGCTTGTCTTTGTTTTCGTATTGACCGTACTGGGTCTGGACTTCCTGGCGGGTGCTGGCCACCACCAGGTTGCTGTGTTGCAAAACCTCTTCCTCAACGGCGATGCGACGCCGGATGTGGAAGCGGCGGTCGATCTCTTCCATGCCCATGCCGTTTTCCTGCAACCGCGCCAGCTTGGATCGCCCCAACGAGTGCCCCGTGAACACGAAAGGGGTATCGAAAAAGCGGGACAAGCGCTGGGAAACGTAACCGGCATCAGCGTAATGGCCGTGAAAAAAGTCGGGAACTTCACCCTGGCGCTTGATAAAAGTAATGGTGCGGTTGATGAATTCATCCAAGTGGGGCCAGAGCCGTTCTTTGCGCACGTATTTTAATCCACCGCAGCGGACTCGAATGATGCGGCATTTTTCGTTGATCTCTTCCACTTCCCGGGCATAGTCCTCTGAAACGCGCGGGTCGGAAATCAGGCGCGTGAACAGGTCCACGCGGCGGATTTCCGGGCAGCGACTGAGACTTTTGGCCAGTTCCACTACGTAGAGGGTTTGACCTCCGGTATCAGCGTCCCTGCCCAATTCCAGGTTGTGTCCCCGAATCAGGCCGTGAATGCTGAACATCTGGATGGTTAAAGATTTCTTGGCCATGCTTTACTCCTTGGCGCTGCTTTTTGAGATGAATTTGCGGTAGAAATCACTGTTTTCCGGAACCGCTCCGGGAAGTCTGCACACCGCCGCGGCCAGGCGGCCGGCCCTTTCCAGCATCTGTTCCGGATTTTCATTGTGTAACGCTCCCTGGGCCAGCGCCGCACAAAAGGCGTCTCCCGCACCCACGGTGTTGACCGGGTCCGACACAATTGTACCCGCGGATTCGGTAAATCCCGATTCCGAAAACAGGATACTGCCTGATTTTCCCCGCGTCAATGCGACCAAGGATATGGTGAAGCGGGATGAAATGCGTTCCATGCATTCTCGCGGGGTGCCGGACAAATCCAGAGTCCGGCAGAGATAATCAAGTTCTTCTCGGTTCAGTTTCAAAATATGGCACAGTTCCAGGCAGCGGATTACCCGGTCACGAACTACATTTCCCCGGCGCAGGTTGAGGTCGCACAAAAAAGTTGAGGTCCGGTTGAAATGTGTTGCCAACTCCTCGATCAACCCGGCTCCGGTCGGCGTGCGTTGCACCAACGAGCCGAAATACAGCATTTGCGGAGAAAAATCTTTCAACCATGTCGTGAGGGCCGGGTCGAGCCCGATGTGATCCCAGGCCGCCGGACGAATGGCATAGGCGGGATCACCCGAGTCACTGAAGCTGACATGCACGGCCCCGGTGGGCGTGTGGGGATCCACTTGCAAGAGGCGGGGATGAAAACCGAAAGCAACCAGTTTCGCTTGAATGCAATTTCCGTGATCATCGTCGCCGACCCGGGTTAACAGTTGCGCATCCATGCCCAGACCCCGTGCGTGGACGGCGAAATTGCAGGGAGCTCCCCCGAGGCGTTTCCCGCCGGGGAAGTGGTCAAACAAGACTTCCCCCACTGCCAGGATTCGGTCAGGCGTTTGATGGGGCGTTGCCATGGTCTGGTGGATTGGGGCTGCGGCGTTTGCGGCGAGTACGGGCGGGTTCGACCTTGATGGCATTTCCCCGCAGAACAATTCCGTTTACGCCCTTGATTGCCGTAGCGGCCTCGTCGGAACGTCCCATCTCCACAAAACCATAGCCTTTATCTCTCATCAGGCGGATATGGCGGACCCTGCCGAAATATGAGAATTGCTCATGCAACTCCCGTTCCGGAAGGTCCCCGGGTATGTTGAACACGAACAAAGTCCGTTGACTCATGGTTCACCTCCTGTGACGTTGTTCCCCCGGTTTCGCCGACATGAGGCATGTTCCTTCCGGACAATTTGCGTGATGGCTGATTGGCAGGGTCGGCGTTCCGGGTATCCGGAAGGGCGCCCGGGATATTAAAAGAACCTACTTTCTCTCACGCAGTTCATGTTATAAATTATTATAACAGAAAAGCAACGGGTTGATAAACCGCATCTCGCAATCCGGGCCGGAATAGTGCCGAACCGGGCATTCGCCGGGCAAATCCCCTGCATTCGTTGCATTCCATTGAACGCAATGCTACACTAACTATAAGGAAGTCCTTCCGGAAAATGCGGATTTTCCATTCTTTTCACGCCGCATTCCGGGAGCGAGAGAGGAGGTTGACGTGAAAATGATCACTGATATGTTCCAGACAGCTGATTGGAAGAAAGAGAAGCATGCTCCGGTTATACAGGCTCCGCGTTTCAAGGCGGGTGAACTGATGACTGTAACCGTCAATGTGGGGGAAGAGATCGTTCATCCCAATACCACTGCTCACCACATCGCCTGGATCGAAGTCTATTTTCTGCCCCGGGATGAAAAATTCCCCTTCATGCTGGGACGCCACTCTTTTGACAGCCACGGCGCGTCCGCCCAGGGCGCGGATACCAGCACCGTATATACCGAACCCCACTTTGCTTTTCGGTTTCGCAGCGAAAAGCCGGGAACAATTATGGCCATTTCCTATTGCAATATCCATGGTTTGTGGTCCGCCGCGGTGGAATTGGAGTAACCCGGTCCGCATTTTTCAAAGACTTTCCCGGCAGTCGGGGATTCGGAAGGTTTAAATGAGCACCTATTCTCAAAAGCCCTTTTCATCGGTCAATCCCAAAGGAACCATCGCGATTTTAACCGGAGGCGGTGATGTCCCCGGGCTGAATCCCGCCATCCGTGCCGTCACCATCCGTGCCATCGGGGAGGGCTATCGCGTACTGGGGATCAGACGAGGCTGGTCGGGTTTGTCGAATATCCGGCGGGAACGTGGGGCCGACAATTCTCGTTGCGTGCAGGAACTGACGACCGAGACGGTGCGCCGGGTGGGGCGTACGGGAGGCACGTTTCTGCATTCATCCCGAACCCTGCCCAGTCGAATCCCCGCTCAATTTGTCCCCACCCACCTGGTGGACACATATGGCGAGGCATGCAATGACCTGACCCCGGAAGTGCTGAAAAACCTGGAGTTTCTCGGCATTGACACCCTGATCGCTATCGGTGGTGATGATACGCTGGGATATGCCGTCCGCCTTCACAAAGAAGGCTTGGCAATAATCGGGATTCCCAAGACCATGGACAACGATGTGCCGGGTACCGATTATTGTATCGGTTTCTCTACCTGTGTCACCCGGGTTATTTCACTTGCCGACAGTTTGCGCACCACGGCCGGATCCCATGAGCGCTTCCTGGTGATGGAAGTATTCGGCAGGTATGCCGGTTTCACCGCGTTGCTTCCCACCTTGGCGGGGGCGGCGGACCGTTGTGTCATTCCGGAGCATACTTTTCACATGGACGATTTGTGCCGATTGCTGGTGGAAGACCGACTGCGCAATCCCAGCCGCTATGCCGTGGTCCTGGTGTCGGAGGGGGCTACCTTTCACGGCCAGGACATGGTATTTGAAGACACGGAACGCGACATGTTCGGCCATGCCAAGCTTGGCGGCATCGGCGAACTGGTGGCCCGGCAATTGAAACGTCTTTCGCCGCGGTATGGAGAAAAGCAGGCGATCAACTGTATTTCCCAGAAGCTGGGGTACCTGGTACGGGCCGGGGAACCTGACTCCCTGGACTCAATCGTTCCCCTCACATTCGGAAACCTGGCTCTTGACTTGATCCTCAGTGGCATCTCCGGCCGGCTGGTGGTTCTCTGTAACGGGCGTTACGGCGACAAGCCCATTGAGGAGGTCACCTCGCACCGCAAGTTGATCAACGTGGAAGAATACTACCACACCGAACGATTGCGCCCCCTGTACAAGAGTTTTCACAATAAACCTTTCATGCTCCTGACAGGCAACTGAATAAAGTTGGAGAGTTGGAGAGTTGGAGAGGGAAAACAAGTTGAAAGTCTAAAGTCAAAAGGACAAACACAATGACGTTGGTTTTGCACTTAAGACCTCCTGCGGCTCCTTCCGAGTGCAGCCTGCAGATCTTTCAAGATCATCCTACAGGACGAGCCTTTTTATTCCTTCTTCTTTATTCCTTATTCAGAGCCTGAAGGGCGAGGCGCGAACTGTTCCCGCCCTCAACTCTCCAACTCTCCAAACTTTCCAACTTTCCAACTCTCCATACATTGACATGCTGTTGGCGCGGCCGTACAATTCAGATAGACCAAATTCATTGAGGGGTGACGATAATGAAGCAAAAAGTATTGGTGGCAACGGTAAAGCCTTTCCATCCCGACGCCGTGACGGGCATCCGCGATATCAGCGATGAAGCTGGATATGAGATGGTTTTATTGGAATCTTATGCGAATCAGGCCGAATTTGAGGCCGCAGTAGCGGATGCGGACGCGTTGATCATACGCAGCGACAAGGTCACTCCCGAAGTGATCGCCGCTGCAGACCGATTAAAGATCGTTGTCCGTGCCGGAGCCGGGTACGACAATGTTGACCTTGATGCCGCCACAGCCAAAGGGATTGTGGTCATGAATACGCCGGGACAGAACGCCAATGCGGTAGCCGAATTGGCCATGGGCATGATGGTTTACCTGGCTCGGAACGGATTTAACGGCAAGGCCGGCACCGAGCTGCGGGGAAAAACCCTGGGCATCCACGCATTCGGCAATGTGGGTCGTGATGTGGCGCGTATTGCCGGGGGATTCGGCATGGACGTATTTGCTTTTGATCCATTCGTCGAGGACGCGGTCATCCGTGCGGAAGGAGTCACTCCGCTGGGATCCGTGGAAGAACTCTATTCTCAATGCCAATACGTTTCGTTGCATATTCCCGCCAACGAAAAAACCCGGGGTTCCATCAACCGGGACCTGCTCGCCCGTATGCCTGAAGGCGCGGTACTGGTCAACACCGCGCGCAAAGAAGTGGTATGCGAAGAGTCATTGCGGGAAATCTTTCGGAAACGCCCGGATTTCAAGTACATTTCCGATGTGGCTCCGGACTGTAAAGACGAGATCGCCGCTGAATTTGCGGGACGGTTCTTTTTTACGCCCAAGAAGATGGGCGCGCAAACCACGGAAGCCAATATCAATGCCGGCCTGGCGGCCATCCGGCAGATCATCGCTTTTTTTGAGAAAGGAGACCGCACCTTCCAGGTCAATCGCTGATCCCTGAGTGGGGCGCACAGAAATACGCAAACTGTTGCCAACGCTTTGCGTCAGCGAAGGATGAGAAACGCTGGCGGGTGTATGCGTTGATACCCGAAGTCCCCGTGGATTTTTTTTGAGATTTTCACCCCGGAATCTGCATTTAACTAATGCAGAACCATTAGGGGGAGTTATGAAAAAACCAAATTTCGATGTTTCAGTGTTGTTTGTCGCTGTGGCATGCCTGTTTTTGTTGGTGACTTCAGTTGTCGCTCAGGGCACATCGTCGGTGAAGGTCACGGATATCAGCTTGTCGCCAACCACCTTTAAAGCCGGAGACTTGGTAACGGTGAAAGTTACATTGCGCAACGAAGCTACGGCCACCTATGGCTGCAACGGCATGGAAGCAGCCGTTTATGCTTTCAAAGCCAAACCGTTTACGGTGAGCAACCAGTTATGGCAGGCGAAACAAGGCGTGGCGCCCATGACCGCCGGAGCCACCAAAGAAGTGACGTTTTCGGCAAAATTTACCGTTCCAAGCGGAGATTATCCGGTACTGTACTTTATGGCTTGGAGCCCGGTCTGTGCTCCGGATGAGTTCGGCCAAACGGCTCAATTAGAGGTAAATCAAGAGTGTGTGTACCGGTTCCGTCCCAGGATGATGTGGATCAGACCGATTCACGCGCGTCCGATCAGGAAACCGGTTAAGTAAAGCCGGTAAAGGTTCTGCGCAGCGCCATGGGGGCGGTTCATCGAACCGCCCCCGTCGGCATTGAACATGAAGTTTCCGTACCGATTAAGGACCGACTCTGCCGTATTGCGCCGGGATCGTGATCACTTCAAGTTTGTACGCATGGGCCTCCAGGTGTCAGAAGTAGAAGCGGAAGGCGGTGTAAAACACGTGCGGCCAGGCTCCGAATTCACTGCGCATGACCGGTCCCATGGAACCCTCCAGGGGGTCAGCCCCGATTCCGAAATAGGCTCCCGCGGCCAGGTACACATTCTCGGCGAAATTGTATTCCAGTGAAGGCGCCAATGTGAGCGAACCGTCCGAGAGGTTCCAGATCGCCATGATGCTCAACGGCAGCAGGGGAGTGACCTGGATGGTTGTCCCGGAAGTGATGTAGTGCCTTCCCAGAAGGTAGACCCAGCCGTCGCGGAATGCGGGCGAGTCGACAGTTTCCGGGTAAGCGGCAGGGTCATCGCGTCCGGCTGAATTAAAATGGTATTCGGAAAAGAGGTATACATTGCCACTGAGGCTGTAATCCAGGCCGATTGACAGGCGGAAGTAGGCGGCGTCATCTCCGGGCTTTTGCACGCTGAAAGCCCATGGCTTGACCCACGCGGCTTCCAGCCAGGCACCGGCCCCGCCGATGGCACGGGCCAGGTTGACTCCGCCCATAAAATGATTGCGAAACGCGCTCACGATCAGCGAAACATCGGTACGCAGCAGGTAAAACCTGCCGCGCAGGAAAAAAGCGCTGTTTTCAGACTTGAAATCATTGCCCATGACCCAACCCATGTCCAACTCATCCATCACCCCCAGGGGAACTCGCAACCGCAGTGCGTCCACTCCACGCCGATCCTCGGTATCCAGCTCATTGAAAGCGAAGGGAGCGACGATGTCGGTGGGGTTGATGAAGCGGGCGCTTCCCCAGGCCACGGCCTGGCGTCCGATAAAGAGGTCGGCGCCTTTGAATTTGACGGTGATCAGCAGGCGGTCCAGGTTCTGATTCAGAATGAAACCCGCGCCGGAATTTCCGGGTTGTGGAATCAGGCGCCGTTCAAAATCGGTGATGCGGTAGTCCAACCCTGATTCCCTGCCCGTGGTCGTGGGGAATATGCCGCTGCTGAATGTTTCTGAATATGTGGGGGAGAGGTCCCAGGCAGCCTCCACGCTCACTTTCTGAGAAAAGCGGGTGGTAAAGGTGAGGCGCAGGTGGTTGGCGACCAGTCCCAGGGGCGGGTTGTTCTCATCCAGGGAAAGGGCTTCCGGCAGGGAGTAGGTCAGGGCAAAGGATTTTACATATCCCCGGATACGCGAAGCATGCATCGAGGTGGAAATGGTGAGTGAAATCAACACCATCACCGCCAATTTCTGCATCGATTATCTCTGCTGGTCGCGGCGCTCGTCTTCGGCGATAAGACCATCATGCAAGGTAATGACCCGTCGGGCGCGCTTCATGATCATGCGGTCATGAGTGGAAAAAAGAAACGTCATACCGGTTTTTTCGTTCAGTTCACGCATCATGTCCAGCAGGCCGGTCCCGGTTCTGGAATCGAGGTTGGCCGTGGGTTCATCCGCCAGGATTAATCGCGGCCTGGACACCATGGCACGGGCGATGGCCACCCGTTGCTGCTGGCCGCCCGAAAGTTTCGTGGGAAGCCGGTCGGCCATGCCGGCCAGACCCACGGCATCCAAAATTTCCATTACGCGGCGGTGACGCTCTGGTCTGGAAACACCTTGAAGCATCATGATGTATTCCACATTCTCCTCCACCCGCAGCACGGGAACCAGGTTGTAAGACTGAAAAATAAAACCGATATGGTCGCGCCGGAAGTCGGACAACTCCCGCCCGCGCATGCAGGACAACTCTTTACCGTCCAGAAACACTTTGCCGCCGCTGGGCTCGTCGAGGCCGGAGATAATATTGAGAAACGTGGTCTTTCCGGATCCGGACGGCCCCACGATGGCGGTGAATTCGCCGCTTTCTATGGTGAGATCGATGCCGCGAACAGCGTGAACATCCACGCCGTTGTCGTGGTAGGTCTTGGTTACGTCCCGGGTTGCCACAATAAAATCATTCCGGTTCATGTTTTGCTCCATTTCCATGTTTCAGAGGCTTTTGCGCAGGGCGGAAGCGATCTGCATGCGCCCGGCCACCCACGCGGGATAAAAGCCCACCAGGGTGCAGAATAGGATCACCCACAAGGGATATTTGACAAATTGCATGCCCCGCAGCACGGGGTAGATGATTTCCCGGATGTGAACCCCGGTCATCTCAATGCCGCGGTAATCAATACCTGTATGGGATACAATGGCGGTGACGGCAAGGCCGAGCAGAACGCCGATCACCGTACTGACCAGTCCCAATGCCAGGGCTTCCAGCACGATCAACTTGCGAATGCCGCCGGCCCGTGTGCCCACGGCGCGCAACACCCCGAATTCAAACATGCGTTCATACATAGACATGAACAGCGTGTTGATGATGCCGAACACCACCACACCGGCCAGGATCAAAGCCATAATCAACATGCTGAAATCCGTAAGGTCCAGGACGTTCTTCATCTCCGGCATCAGTTCCGGCCATCCCGCCGCTTCGTTCCCTCCAACGGAATAGCGTTTCCAGAAAGGCAGGTCCGGGTTTTCCGCGTCACGCATATTGTGAAAGCGCACGGCGATTTCATGGATCTCTCTTTCTAACCCCAGCATTTGCTGGGCCCGCTCAATGGGCACCAGGGCGAAACCGCTATCCATCTCGCGGATGCCGAAATGGTAGATACCGGATACGCGGAACATTTCCTGCGAAAGGTCCCCTCCATCCACTCGGGCGACCGTCATGACCACGCGCTCTCCCAGGTCAATTTCCAGGGTTTCCGCCAGCTTGCTGCCGATCACCAGTCCGTGGCTCTCCTTATCAAGCCGGTCACCTTTTGTCAGGGCGTCGTCAAACTGGGAAAGCCGGCGTTCCCGTTCGGGGTCCACGCCCACCAACAGAACGGATTGGACGTTTGCCGGGGAGGTCAGCATGCCGAAAGCCTGCGTGCGGGAAGCGAAATGGGCCACGGAATCATCTTTCTCTAATTGGTTGACCACCTGGCTGGCGTTTTTGATGACGAGTTCCGCTTCCCGGCTCAGGCGGTAGTTTTCGTGGTGGATCTGGGCTTCACCCAAAAAAGATGACGTGGTGGAACGGATCAGGGAGTCTTTCATGCCGATAATCAAGGCATCGGTAAAGATCAGCGAAGCCAGGCCGATGCCGATGGTTACGGAAGCGATGAAGGTGCGTCGCTTGTTGCGCAAGATGTTGCGCCAGGCGAGTTTCCAGTAGAATCCCATTTTTCCTCTCTTAATGTATACGCATGGAGCGGGCCGGGTCGGTATGGGCCGCTTTCAGAGCGGGAATCAGGCTGACCAGCAGCGCAGACAGCAGCACGGTTGCCGTGGGAATGGTAAAACTGCGCAGGTTGATTTCCGTGCGTATGGTTTCGAAAGCCATTCCCCCGTATGTAAAGGCATCGGCAAAGCGGATGCCTTTAAGAGAAAAAACGTGGTTGATCAGCAACCCGGCGAGCGTTCCGGCCGCAATGCAGAACGCGGCCAAAATCATCACTTCCGCCAGTACCAGGCGTACGATCTGACCGGGCCGGGTGCCCACGGCGCGCAACATGCCGTACTCGCGTTGACGTTCCAATACCGACATGAGCACCGTGTTCAGGATTCCCACGGCCACTACCAGTACAATAACCAGCAACATGATCCACATGCCTTCCTGGTCGGCTTTCATCGCCTTGTAAAAAGATTCGGCGAACTCCTGCCACGGGGCCACTTGAATTTCGGATGAACCGATGCGGGTTCGCAGGTTGCGGGTGATGGCTCCCACCCGGCCCAGTTTTGTAACCACCATGGCGATTTCATGAACCCGTTCTCCCAGGACCAGTAATTCCTGTGCTTCATTGAGCGGCAGGTAAAAAGCGGAGCGGTCATCTACTTCGTTTCCCGAGTCCAGAATGCCTACCACGCCATAACGCTCGTTGGCAATGGAGCCGTCCGCGGCCTGACTGATGATAACGATGTCATTGCCGATCCCGGCATGTAACAGCTTGGCCAGGCCCTTGCCGATTATGGTTTCCTTGGCCGTGGAGGAAGAGAAGCTTTTGCCTTCCACGATACGGTTGCCGAACCCGGTTGTGCGGTGTTCCTGTTGTGGATGAACGCCGATGATGCGTACTCCCGCACTTTTTTCTTTCGCCGCGGCCAGTCCGGCGGAATAGAGGCGGGGAGTCCAGTTCTCGATTTCCTCTGTTTTATCCAGGATGTCGCCCAGGCGGCCGGGATTGTCGACGGTACGGTAAAGGGACGGGGTTTCCAGGTACTCGTGGTGGTGTATCTGGATGTGTCCCAGGCGGGTGCGGGTGAAGGCATCGATGATGTGGTTGTAACTGCCGTCTGGAAACCCAATAAAGAACGCGGCCAGAACAAAGCCTCCGAACATGCTGAGTGCGGTCAGCAGGGAGCGGCGTTTCCGGCGAAACACGTTGCGGAACGCCATTTTCAATATCATGCCTGACCTCTTGGCCGGGTTGCTGTTTACTTGCGTGTTCTCAAGTTGCGCAAAGCAAACGTGTCGTTGCTTACCGGAACGTTGAATGCGGCTTCCAGGTATCGGACCACGGTGCGGTGCCCTTCCTTGTTCAGGGGAACCAGGGTCATGACGGCCGGGATGGTGCGGTCGCCAAAGGATCGTATGTCGGAGAAATCGATGCGGCGCATGAGTTTCCCCTTTTCGTCATAGAACTCCTGCCATTTCGGCATCAGGCCTTCCTCCCGGACCGCGGTGATCACGTGCCCCCACACAATGGGGCGGTCGGGAAGGGGTATGCTTTTTACATACAGCAAACCGGGCTGGGGATCGGGGATTGCGGCCATTTCAAAGTGGTAGTCTTGCAGGAACGTGTACTCTTTGACCAGGTCGTCATTGGTGAAGTCCGATCCCATCCAGGAACCCATCATCATGGAGGGGGGGATTTTCATGACCTTATCGGTCTTGGGCAGGTAGTTCCACATCTCATTGCCCACGCGCAGGGTGGCCATTCCCCGTTCTTTGCGGGGTTCCAGGATGCGCAGAAAGGTTTTGTTTGTTCCCCGGCTCCAGGCGCGGATTTTCAGCGTGCGTTCCCAGTTGGGGTGGTGATCATCATCTGCATAAGTGTTTCGCTTGAATCGGCGCGGTAAAGCTCGTCCATGCGCTGCACGATTTCCCGGGCACGGGGATCATCGTTCGCCATGCCGGGCATACATAGCGACATCAGCAACAGCGATAATATCGAATTGGCCCTGACGAGAGTCATGATAGCCTCCTTGGTCCTCGTCCCATACTGCCATTTTTCAGAGATCTGTCAAGGGAGTTTCAGCTTTTTGTACTTGTCAGGGAAATTTTCAGTTGGTTGAGTTTGTACCGCAACCCCGACTCGGATATTCCCAATTCCTCAGCCGCGCGTGACTGGTTGCCACCATGTTTCTGCAAAGTATCACGGATAACACGGGTTTCCAGCGTTTTGATTCTTTCCGCCAATGATCCCTGCTTTTCTTCGGCGGCGGCTTTTTCGTTTTCCGGTGTCAGAAAAAGCGGCAGATCCACGGAAACCAGGGTTTTGCCCCGGCCCAGGACGACTGCGCGCTCAATGATGTTTTCCAGTTCGCGAATATTGCCGGGGAAATCGTATTTCATTAGCCGGTCCATGGCTTCACGGGAAACGCCGTTGATCGATTTGTTTTCCCGTATGTTGAACTTGCGGATAAACAGATCGACCAGGGAAGGGATCTCTTCTTTGCGTTGCCGCAGGGGGGGCAAATCGATGTGGAGCACGTTCAGCCGGAAAAAGAGATCAGCACGAAAGCGTTTTTCTGAGACTTCTTTTTCCAGGTCACGATTCGTGGCGGTGATGAGGCGGATATCCACGGGGATGTTTTCATTGGAGCCCAGGCGCGTAATCTCTTTGTCCTGAATCACGCGCAGAAGCTTGACCTGGATGGGGAGGGGCATTTCACCGATTTCATCCAGAAACAGGGTTCCGCCACTGGCTTCTTCAAAGCGGCCGCGCCGGGTGACGGCCCCGGTGAACGCGCCCCTGACGGATCCGAACAACTCGGCTTCCACCAGGGTTTCCGGTAGGGCGGAGAGGTTGACCCGGACCATGGGGCCGTTGCGGCGCAAAGAATGGTGGTGCATGATAAAGGCCATGACCTCTTTGCCGGTACCGCTCTCTCCCGTAATCAATACATTGGCCTGAGAGGCGGCCCCCCGCAGCGCCGTGTTCAGGGTCTGCTGCATGGCCGCGGATTGAAACACATAGTCCGGGTGGGTGTATCGTTCCTGAAGGGTTTCCGCCAGGCGCAGGTTCTCTCTCTTCAGTGTAATGTGCTCGAGTGCGCGTCGGACTTCATGCATCAGGGATTCCATTTCCAGGGGCTTGGTCAGGTAGGTGTGGGCCCCAGCCTTGAGCATGGAGACCGCTTTCTCAACCGAACTGTAAGCGGTCATCACAATGACGGGAACCATGGGATTGGTTGCCTTGAGTTCAGCCAGGACCTGGTGGCCATCCGCGTCCGGCAGACGGTAGTCCAGCAGAACCAGGTCGATCGAGTGGGCATGAAAGTAATCCAGGGCGGATTGGGCCGTGGTGCAGAGACGGGTGAGGTATCCCTCTTCTTCCAGCCGGTCGCGGATGACTTCTCCAGCCAGTTTTTCGTCCTCGATCACGAGAACCTGGTAATCAACGTTCACTGATTTCTCCTCTGGGGATACGAATGCAAAAACGGGTTTTTCCCGGTCGCGACTCATGCAGGCGGATTTCTCCGCCCATGGCGGTAACCAGTCTCCGGGCTACGAACAGGCCCAGACCCGTACCCTTGGTTTTTGCCGAGATGTAGGGTTGAAAAACTTTTTCTTGGAGTTCAGGATCGATGCCTTCGCCATTGTCCTCCAGGGCGATATGCAGCCAGTCTTTTTTAACCGCGGCGGTCAGTTTTACCTTGGAGGAACCCGCTTCAAGGCTGTTCTGGATAAGGTTTCTCAGTATCTGTCGCAACAGGTCGGGATCGAGTTCGAACATCAACCGGGGCAATGCCGGCATCTCTAATGAAGCTCTCCTGGCGAAAGTTTCGCCTTCCAGTGCGGTTTGCAGGTCCTTGAGCAGCGAAGCGAGGTTTACCCTTTGCGCAACCGGTCTGACCGGCCTGGAAAGACGGGAATAGGATTCCAGGATGCCGGTGATGCGCCGCACTTCATCGCGGCCGGCCTTGATGTATCTGCCGGAACGATCATCCGGGTGTTCTTTCAAGCGCCCTTGTATAACCTCCAGTGTCAACGCCAGCGAGTTTAAGGGGTTCTTGATCTCGTGGGCGATTTCCGCGGAAAACAGGGCCAGCTCTTCCAGCCGTTCCCGCGATTCCCGTTCCCGCTCCAACTCCATGCGGTGGCGGAAATGGCGGCGATCAAACGAGGTGATCAACACCAGAATGGTGGCGATAAAAAACAACATGATGAACGCCTGAACCAGAAGCCCTTTCCTGGCGTTGCGGTTCAGGGTATCCAGGTAATCTGAATGAAAGCCCAGGTGGATGGTCCATTTGTTTCCGCTGTTGTCTCTGAAGCGGCTGCGGATATTGAGTATCTGACCCAGCGGGGATTCCAGCAGCGCCAGTTCCGGCAGATTTGTGGAGACGGGAAAATAGCCTTCATAACGCGTATACAGATGATAGAGTTCATCATTTCGGTACATGCCCGCGTACACGACAGCGGGAATGCGTGCCAGGCGCTGAAGGAAATTTTCCAGAACGTCATGGCCTGATTCCGCCAGCAATGCGCCGGCTTTCTGCATGAGCTCGTTGAGGGCCGCTCCTTCTCCACGGGTAATGGCTTCGATCTGATGTTGCAGTTGGATGCGGTTGACGCGGTTCATGTACAAAACCAGCGCAGATAACACCAGCAAGGTGATGGTCAAAAACAACAGTTGCGTGCGTTTCTTTTTGGGCATCTACCCGCGCCCATGTCTGTTCTGCCTCCGCCGCTGTTGCCGCCACAAGGGGAACCCGTAGGGATCACGCAACTCAACCGTGCGTTTGTTCCAGGTTAGCCGGCGGGCCATGATCAGGGCGGGTGGCTCCGGGGTCTGCAGCCATGCGCCCGTAACCGTCAGGCTGTCGCCCCGGGCGGGTGGATTTTCGAGGAAACCGGGTGGGGCGGTCTCAACAAGTACGACTTTTTTTTCAGCGGTAATGATTTCCAGAACGACCATGGCTTGGTGAAAGTAGCATTCACGCTGGTATACAGCGTTGACAACCCCCGTGATGCGGGTAACGGTATTGACGCGGTAATGCCGCCAGGGATTTTTGCTGCGGCGGCATGGGTGCTGATTTTCCTGGGCCGCAACGGGGACCAGCAACAGGGAAATCAGAAACAAGACAGCGAAGGGTTTCATTATTCTCATGATGAGAATACCCGGGTTCCGATCCCATTGTCAATGAGACCGGAACCCGGAAGAGTTAATTGCGAGTCAGCGGCGCGCTCCACAGCCGGAACAGCCTCTGCAACCGGCGTTTCCGCGACGGGATTTGCCTCTGTGACCCTTGCCTCGTCCGCCATCACGGCTGAGGTTCCACATGGGCCGGCCGTCATCGCCGCGCAGGCTGAGAACCTGATCGCCCTTTTGAATCTTTTTAACCATCAGCGCATCGTCGCCCCGGCATGTGCAGGTGTAGGCGTTGACGTTCACGACATCGCCCTTGGCCGGTTTCCAGTCCTGCTTATCCAGCCATTCACGCGGGCCGAGATGAACTTCGTGCTTTTTTTCGCCCTCGGCGATCATTAAGTGAATACCATCGGCGTAACGGCCCTTTCCATCCTTAGAGTTCACCACTTCCTGAACGGTTCCCATGAAGGTGACGGCTTTCTCTGCAGTCGTTCCGCATGCGCATCCATGTTTGCCACTGTGCCAACGGGCCAGCAGGGGGAAAACGCTTAATCCAACCACGATCACGCTGATCAAAATCATTTTCTTGGTCATGACAACCTCCTAAATTTGGTTTCGCAATACAGTAGCAATACCTGTGCCAACTGGATTTATAATTGGCTGGAAGCTCGTATATCCCCATTGAGTAAGGCTTTCAAATGGCGGAAGGCCAGCCAAGGCCTGCTTTCCGGGCGCGGATTTCTGCGAACACGCACAGGCGATAACCACGGGCACCCATCTGGGTTATAATGGGTGTATGCGGGATGACAACACAAATAACGATACCGGCAGGCAGGGTGGAATCAGGGTCACTTTGTGGGGGGCACTGGGCAACATCCTGCTTTCACTTATGAAGTTCGCAGCGGGAATTGTGGGCCATAGCCGCGCGCTGGTGGCGGACGGGGTGCATTCGCTTTCAGACCTTGGGTCCGATCTCGTGGTAATTGGCGGATTGCGCCTTGCCGCTCGGCCGGAAGATCGTACCCATCGTTATGGTCACGGCAAATACGAAGCCCTGGCCACACTGGTTCTGGGGGGGCTGCTGGGATTGGCCGGCCTGGGCATTGCGGTTTCCGCAATGTCGTCGGCACTGGATATGTTGAAAGGAAGCGTTTCAGCTCCGCCGCGGCTGGTAGCCGTGATTGCGGCCGCGTTGTCGATTCTGGTGAAAGAGGGTTTGTTTCAATGGACCCGAAGCGAGGCCCGGCGCATTGACAGCCCCGCGCTGATGGCCAATGCCTATCATCACCGCTCCGATGCCCTCTCTTCAGTGGCCACCTTGAGCGGCGTGCTGGGGGCCATGCTACTCGGAGAGCGGGGACGAATTCTTGATCCCCTGGCCGCATTGGTGGTGGCGGGAATGATACTGGTTGCCGCGTGGAGGATCCTCCAAGAGTCAGGTAATGAATTGCTGGAAGCGGCAGTTGAGCCCGACGTGGAAAAAGAGATCCTGGAAATCATTCAAAGTGTTCCCGGGGCCATGAACCCTCACCAATTGCGTACCCGCAGGGTGGGCCCGCGCATGGTGATCGACCTGCACCTGGACGTGGACGCGCGCCTTTCCCTGTCCGCCGCCCACGCGATATCACAAACTGCGGAAGATCGTTTGCGAAATGCATTCGGCCGGGAAACCATTATCTATATCCATATCGAGCCCGGTGACATTGTGTCGAAAACGCACATTTAGCTCCCGGATTTCGCAACCTACTGCGAATCAAGCCGAGAGATCGCAGAAATTTACGAACTTGAGGCCAACGCGTTGTTCGCAGCCCGGTTTTCTTGTCGCCGGCTTCTTGTGCCGCTTTTTTGACTTTCCGTTTTTCTTGACAGTTTCCCCTTTCCGCAAATTGCTCAACTCCATTGCACTGTACTTTTCCAGGTTTCCCGGTTACTTCCATTGAGTTTTCGGGTCGGGGGTACTATAATTTCTCCGGGCAGGAGAGCGATTCCCGCATCGTGGCTGACAGGGAATCAAGTTTGATTCCCATGGGCGGGGCAAGCGGAAAGGAGGCGCCATGAAGGGCAAAAAGCTTTTTTTGTTCGTGGTCCTGGTATGCGGTTTCTCTCTGGCAGCCAAGGACGGGGTGATCGTTGTGCGCGAAGCCTATCTGCAGTCCGAGCCGGATTTTCTGGCTTCCAGGGTTTGTACCCTGGCTTATGGGACCGTGGTATCGATTCAGAGTCAAAAAGATAGCTGGAGTTTGGTAAAAGCCGGCGAAAAACAGGGATATCTGCACAATTCGGTTTTCGGCGGAGGCAAAAAGTCGATTCTTGCTTCCCGGACCTCAAAAACCGGGGTGTCGGAAAAGGAAGTGGCGCTGGCCGCCAAAGGTTTTTCCGAAGAGAACGAGCGCCGCATCCGGCGCGCCAGGGGATTTAACTTCACGGACCTGGACTGGATGATCGGCATTGCCGTCACAGTGGATGAGTTGCGAAAGTTCGCTTCGGAAGGAGGCTTGAAATGAAACGGCTGAAGTTTTTTGTCTTTATGCTTGTCTCGGTCTCAGTCGTTTTAAGCGCCACTGATTTGAAAAAATTGAAAAAAGCCGTGGATATCACCAAGAAAGGAGTGGAAGCCCAGCGCAAGATAAATGAAAAAGAGGAATACTATATCGGGCGTGCCGTTGGCGCCACCATCCTCAGTCGTTACAAGCTTTCCAGAAACAGAGAGATCACCGCATACCTGGCCAGACTCGGAACCTTTATCGCCCTGCGTTCCGACCGCCCCCAGACCTTTCTGGGATACCGGTTTGCCATGCTGGACACAGATGAGGTCAACGCCTTTGCCGCACCTTCGGGGATTATTTTCGTTACACGGGGATTGGTTGAGGTCTGCGAAGATGAGGATGAACTCGCGGCCGCATTGGCGCATGAAGTTTCCCACATTGTTTCCAAGGACCCCACTCAGGCGATCAAATCCGACCGTATGAAAAGTTTCGCCATAAAAACCGCCGCTGAATTGACTTCGGGAAGCAACGAAACGGTTGAGCTTTTCCGCAATATGGTTACGGATGTGTCCAACACGCTGCTGGAAAAGGGGTATTCCCGCTCCCAGGAAAAGAAAGCCGACCTGGCGGCGGTTAAACTGCTGGAAAAGTGCAGGTATAACTCCGCGGCAATTGTGTCGTTGCTTGAGAAACTGCATGAGCGTGAAGAAAAAAAAGCCGGGATCTACTCCGCACATCCCTCCTGCGCCAAGCGCCTTGAATACCTTAAATCCGCGGTTGCCAAGCCCGAGATCAATGCCGGCTATCAGAAAAGGAAAGAGCGGTTCACCCGGATCCGGGAGTTATGTCGAAGCTGAGGTCGTTGCCGGCTTTTCTGTTGGTCTTTATCGCGGTTGAATTGTTCTTTCACTTTTTTTTTACGGATTTCGAAAACGCGGTTTACGACTTGAAACTCGTAACCTTCGCCAAAAAAGTGGATTCCAATGTTGTACTGGTCAGTATCGACGACTACAGCCTGGAGTTCTACCGCGAGAATTTTAACATTCCCTGGCCCTGGCCGCGCTCATTTTACGCCCGTATGCTGGAATTGCTGACCCAATCGCGGGCGGTGGCATTTGACATTATTTTTGCCGAGCAAAGCCTATACGAAGGTGAAGACCGGATTTTCGCCGACGCAGTACGTGAAAGCGGTAACGTGCTTTTCCCCGTGATTTTTACCGCTGAAAGCGGGAAAGGTCCATTAATTTCCAGGTTCGCTCTAAAAAACCCTCCGGCTATGGAGATCCAGACATACTCCGGCGTGCGGACTCCAATCGAAATGTTGCTCAACTCCTGCCGCGGAATCGGCGCGGTCAACCAGGAGCCGGAACAAGACGGTTTGTACCGAAGATTGCGCCACTATTTCTGCTATCGCGGAAAAACCTACCCGTCCTTTCCCCTGGCAATTCTCTCTTCCACGGATCTGGAGAGGGACACGCTGCAGGTGCCGCTGGACGATGATGGCAAGGTCGCGTTGAAATTCTATACCAAGGACAGTTTTGAAACCTATAATGCCGCCGCGGTCATTCAGTCCGCGTTGCAGTTGCAGAAGGGCGAAGAGCCCCAGCTTTCTCCGGCGCTCTTTAAAGACCGGATCGTGATCGTGGGCGCGACCGCCTCCGGATTGCTCGATTTCAGGCCCTATCCCTTGGACAGCAAGGGCACCGGATACGAGATCGTGGCGCACGGCCTGGAGAACTTGCTGCGCCGCGATTTTATTAAGCCACTGCCGGCGTTCTGGACCCATTTCGCCCTTTTTCTCACGGGGCTGCTGTTGCACATGCTGCTGTTGCAAATTTCTTCGCTTACGAAAGAAGTGGGGATGATATTTTTTTTCCTGGTACTTCTGGCCGGTTCCAACCTGGCGTTATTTGTCGCCGGCCGGCAACTACCCCTGCTTTCCTTTGCCTTGCTGTTTGTCGCCATCGGCTCTTACAATGGCTATCGCGGTTACAGCCAGAGTCGGCGCGAAAAGATCTTTGTGCAGAACCTTTTCAAAAATTACGTTTCTGAAAAGCTCTTGGACAGGATCATGGATGATCCGGGAGTATTACAGCTCGGCGGTGAGAAAGTTCCCGTAACCATCTATTTTTCGGACCTGGCCGGGTTCACCACGCTTTCAGAAAAGTTGTCCGCGGAAGAGGTCGTTTTGCTCTTGAACCGCTATCTTGAGCGCATGACCACCATCATCCTGGCGCATGACGGGTATGTGGATAAATTCGAGGGCGACGCCGTGATGGCTTTCTGGGGGGCCCCATTGCCGCAACCCGATCAGCGTGAGTTGGCGGCCCGGGCCGCCCTGCTGTGTCAAAAGGAACTGCAAAATTTGAATCGTGAATTCAGTGAAAATGGTTGGCCGGAGTTCAGTATGCGCATCGGCTTGAACTCCGGCGCCGCGGTGGCCGGAAATATCGGCAGCGAGCGTAAGTTCGAGTATACTTTGATCGGTGACGCGGTCAATTTCGCTTCGCGCCTGGAGGGTGTCAACAAGTTTTACGGTACAAAGATCGCCATGGGTGAAAACTGTGCCCGTGGAATTCCGAACGACCTGCTTTTCCGCAAACTGGACCGGGTAAAGGTCAAGGGCAAAACCGAAGCAGAGGAAATCTATGAACTGATTGGAAAAACAGATGATTTTTCCGCTCTAGAGATTAAGGCTTTTCGCGATTTCGAAACCGCTTTGGAACGTTATTTTAACGGTGGTTTTGAGTCGGCCGCCCGGATTTTTTCAAGACTTGCCGGTAAAGATGCGGTTGCGGGGGTGTTTCTGGAACGGTGCCGACAACTGTTGAACAATCCGCCTGAGGAGTGGGACGGAGTCTGGGTCTTTCACGAAAAATAGCCTTTCCCCTCCAACCCTCCAACTTTCCAACTCTCCAACCTTTAATAAGTATGGATGCTGGTAATGGCGGAAGGCAGGTAGTTGACGCCGAACCAGCAGATGAGCAGAACCAGGAAAGCGGAAAACAGCACCAGGAAAGCGGCGCGGCGTCTGCGTGGCCGGTGCAGGCGATAATGCAGGTAGATTTTGTATACCATCCAGGTGATCAGCGCCCAGGTTTCCTTGGGATCCCAGGTCCAGTAATGCCCCCAGGCCTGTTTGGCCCAGAGCGCGCCGAAAAGCATGGCCACGGTGAACAAGGACAGTCCGGCGGTGACCAGGTTGTCCACGGCCGCAAGGGATTCGGTGGACATGGGACGCTTTTTGAAATCGAACCACAACTCGCGCAACGAGATGAGGGCGGTCACGCCCAGGATCGCGTACGAAAAAATAAACAAAATGACGTGGGGAACAAACCAGGGGCTCTGCAGCGCCGGCATCATCGCCTTATCGAAGTATCCCGGCCGGAAAATGTCGAAGAGTAAAAAAACCAGCGCGATTACCGTACTCAGGGGAATAAACCAGGAAAACTTCCACTTGTGAAAGGAGAGAATACCCACGATCACGAGGAAAAACGCGTACCAGAGCCGGGTTTCCCCCAGGGTCTGCATGGGCGGACGCCCCAGCCTGAACCATAGAAAAACCAGGAAAAAGCCCAGCACGATACTTCCGGCAAGTGACAGCGCGTAAGCGCGATGCCTGGATCTGCGCAGCGGTCCCCGGTAAAAAATCAGGGCGGAAATCCAGAGAATCGCCGCGATGAACAATGCCGGGTGGGACGCGATGCTCCTCATTTTCGTTTCACGCCCTGCAGGAACAGGATCACCGCGCCGAGAAGCATCAAATAGATCCCCGCGTACACCAGCGGCAGCCAGGGGTCTTTAACCGCTTCCACGATGCTGAGCTTTGTCGCGTTTGTGGGGTTTTGTTTATAGCCGGCCTGGTACAGGTGCCAGCCGTTGACTTTTTCCGGGTGGTTAACGCGGATTTCTACTTTGCGGTTGGCGCCCTGCCTGCTCACCAGTTGCGCGGTGGTGGTGTACATGCGGGGCTGCGGTTCCAGCATGGCGAGTTGACAGCCGTTTTCAAGCAAGAGACGAACGGGCGGTTGGGCAGGTCCCCCGCAACTGACCCAGCCGTAGCGGTCTTGCGGATAATCCGGGTGAGATATTTTTACCAGCGCAGCAGGAACGGCTTGGGGGTCATGGCTCTTTTTGAACCCGACCGTCGTAGCCGCGGCATTTTCAAGATATCGCTCCAGCACGATTGTGTATCCATCCACCTTGACGGGGCGGCCGGGCTCCAGGCCGCGGGCTTTTGCCTTGTTTTTGTCGCCCGGTCGGGACTGGTGAATCACGTATTTGGGGGAATAGAATTGAATTTTAAAGTCGAGCATGTGCAAAGAAAAATCGAGTTCCACCTCACGGTGTTCCGGATTGACGCCGTACCACACATGGTGGCCCTGGAGCAGGGTAAGGCGCAGTCGCTGAAACTCCGGGGCGCCGAACCAGCCGCCGCTCAGAGAAAGCAGCAAGCCGGCATGCATCAGAAAAAAGACGGCATTGCGGGGTTTGCCGCGATACACGCGTCCGCCGATGCTGATTCCCAGGATCAAGAGGAAATAAAGCTGAATAAACGCAAACGTCCAGGAATGCAGGTGACTGTACAAAACCGTGGATATGCCGGGTTGAATCTTGGCTGCGGCCGCCTGAGGCAAGAAGCCCTGGATGATACCGCTCAAGGCGAAAATCCCGATCGCGCCGATTGCCAAAGGCATCCAGTTGGATCTGCGGGTCACCCCATTTTTTTTCAGGACCGCCGCCAGCGCAAAGCAGGTAAACAGAAAAGCAACCCATGCGTATCGGTTCACGGGAACGGTGATGATTTCAGCCAGCCTGGCCTTGGAAACCAGATCGAGGGCCAGGCCGGAAAAAGCTACGATCCCGGCGCACAGAAAACCGCTGAGCAGGGTCAGGGAGCGGTCTGATTCGTCTGCGCGCATGATGATTCCGCCGTGAAGGTCATTAAGCGGGTGAAATCAGCGGATCTCTTTTCCCCATTGCTTTTCACGCTTTTCAGCCTCGGCCAGCCATTGGGGAAGGATCTTCTGCTTGAACATTGCTTTTTGCCGCGTCAGTTTTTCCATGTCCAGTCCCACAAATTGCTGGGCCCGGGCCTTGGTTTCGATATCGGGATAGGGGATCTCTCCTGTGACGCCCAAACGCGTCAACACACGTGCCAGTTTCACCCGGCACTCCTGGGCTTTCTCGATAGCGGTGGCGATGATGCGGCCGGTTTCCACTGGTGAGTGAAACGAAGCACCGTGGCTGGCCGCAACGTAGTCCCAGCGCCATTGGGCGTGACGGATCAGGGTCAGGATATCGGCCATCTCTTTTTCCGAGGCGCCTTTTTCCCATGCGGTTGCCGCTTCCATGTGGGCGCGGACCAGGAGTTTTTCCAGGGCGTCACGGTTTTGAATAATCCTTTCCTGGCGTTCGTACACATCCGCAATCAGTTGTTCAGTCTCTTCACGGTGGCAGGCCTGGCAGGAATTGGCCACGTTGTTCAGCGGGCTCTGCACGTGGTGGTCGGAAAATTTTTGGCTGCCTTCGACCGTGTAGGGCATGTGGCAATCCGCGCAGGCAACTCCGCGGGCGGCGTGTACGCCGCTGGTGTAGATTTCATAATCGGGATGCTGTCCCTTGAGCATGGGAGCGCGGCTGAGCGTATGGGTCCAGTCGTAAAATTCCAGTTTGTCGTAGTAGGCTTCCATGCTTTCCACGGACATGCCCTTATCCCAGGGATGGGTGAGGTATTCACTGCCGTCCAGCCGCTTGTCGAAATAATATTCCACATGGCATTGGGCGCAGACCAGGGAACGCATCTCCTGGTGGGTGGCTTTGGAAATGTCTTTGCCCATGCGCTGAAACGCTTCGATCAGGGCGGGCCGGGTGATTACCAGGTTCATGGTTTCGGGGTCGTGGCAATCGGCGCAACCGATGGGGTTGACGATCTCGGGCCCCAGGCGGGACCACCTGCCGGTATGGAAGGCGGTGATGCCCTCCTGTTTCATCATGCGGGGTACATCGGGGCTTTTGCAGGTCCAGCAGGTGGTGGGCATGGGGTCATTGCCCGCACCGTCCGGGGCGCCGGTACGCAGGGTATCGTAGATGTCGGTGATGGCGTTGCGATGTCCCCGGCCCTGCTTGTAGTCGGCCGCAAACGGGTAGCCGGCCCACAACACCACCAGCCGCGGGTCGACCTCCAGCATGTCGATTTCGGCGCTGCCGTTGTAGCGGCTCTTGAACGATGATTCCTCCGTGCGCAGGTAAGATTCGTATTGCCTGGGGTGGTTTTCCCCCCAGATTCGGCTGCGGGGTTCCAATTCGTTGATCATGACCTGGGGCTTGTAGACCATCTGGGTTTCCACCCGGCGTTCGGCGTAAGTGGAGATCAACAAACCCAAAACAAAGGCCGCGCCCACGGCGCCTGCGAAAATCAGCCAGAACAGCCATGACGGATTGCGTTTTTCACTCATTACTCACTCCGTTTGCGTCAATTTTACTTTCAGCCAGGCCGGAACCGGCTTTGTTATTAGTTGCGCGCCCGGCTGGTTCACGGATGCCAGTCCGCGGGTGCGACCATGGGGCACATCGCGGTGGCAATTCCAGCACAGCCGCTCGCTGCCGTCGATATGGGTTCCCGGATCCACGTCAGTCATGGCTTTTTCGTGGCAGCGCAGGCAGTTTCCGCGGATGATTTCCTTGGTGGAAGCCGTGGAGTGGGGGATGTTTGCTTCCATCCTCAGCATGAACAGGGTCAGGTCTTTCATGCCGTCGCGGGCCTTGATCGCGTACTTGGCAACCGGGTTGTGGTGGGGCAGGTGGCAGTCCCCGCATTGGGCGTACTGGCGGTGGGCGCTGTGGTTCCAGGTGGCGTACTGGCTTTCCATCACGTGGCATTGCACACACATGCGTGATTCAGCCGACAGGTAGTAGGGGGTGTTTGCGTACACGTTGAAATAGAGAAACAAGCCGCAAGCCAATCCGCAGGAAAACAGCATGGCGGTTTTCTGCGGTAGCGAAAACCGCCTCCAGAATTTCCCGGCGTCAGCGCGGATGTTCATGGCCATGTTGTCCGCGCGGGAGTCTACCCGAATACGATCCGCTTTTCAAGCCTTTTTTTATGGGACAACAAAATTGGACACAATAAAGCTTCAGGTCAATCGGGTTACTCCCGGCGATCCGGTGTGCCTCTCGAGTGCCGTTTATGGAACTCCTTTCATGGCTGTTTTCAATCTGAATCAGAACCTGGGGACGGTTCAGGCAGGCCGTGGGTGGAGCGGTTCCAGCCGACGCACACCATCACCGCCAGCAGGGGGTAGAGGCGCAGGGGTAGAAATCCCAGGGTACGGCCGGCGATCGCAAGCGCTCCGGAGACCACCCCCTTGGTGGAGCGGTAGATCAGCGCGTCGACCGTCATCTTGGCGCGGTAGCGGGCCTGGAAAGACAGGGGGATGTAGAGTACCTCTTTGGCGGCGCGGAACACCGAGTAATCCACGGTCTTGGAAAGGAAAAACGCTGCGCCCAGGATGGAAAGCAGGGGAAAGAAAACCGCCGCCAGCGCGACACTGCCGTAGAGCAACGGGATGGATGCGTGGACTTTTCGCAACGCCGTCCTGGACAGGAGCCAGGGGCATACGCCGAGTTGCAGCACCAGGGAAAGCAGGTTGACCCCGGCCCAGAAGTACCCCAGAAAAGCCGTGCGCGGGTCCTGCAGGGGCATGGCCTGCTGCAGGGCGCGATGGAACGCGATGTCCAGCAGTACGGATACCGCCTGCTGGGCCATGACCATCCAGGTCAACCGGCGGATGGTGGGGTCACGGCGCAACAGGTCCCAGGCGAAGTGGTCGGAAAACCGCCCCGGTTCGGTCTTTTGCGGCCGTGGCCGCGGTCCCGGGATATGGAAAGCCAGCCGGCCTAGGACGGCGCTCGCGGCCGTAAGTCCGGCCGCGATGATCACGAGCCGTTCCGAACCCAGGCCGACCGATAATCGGCCGGTCACCAGGCCGCCGGATATCGAGCCCAGCGTGCTGGCGGCGATGATCGGTCCGTTCCAGCGCCTGCCCTCACCTGGCCGGATGCGGCTGTTGATAAAGGCCCATACCTGTTCCACGATCAGCACGATGTACGCCTGGGCGAACACGTACAACAGGTAAGGCGCACCCGGGACGTGGTTATGGACAGCCTCGGTGGCCGCAATCAACACGAGGCCGGAAAGCACCAGGGTGGAGAGATAGGTTGCCCCGGGGCCGATGCGGCGCAACACCACCGAAAAGATCCAGGTCAACAAGAACATGGCCAGCGGCACCAGCATCAGGGCTTCAGGGAGGCGATTGGCGGAGTGGTGGGCCAGGAAGATCGACGCCGCCGCGGAGCGGACCATTTCGTATCCGCCCAGGGTCAACGTGCCGGAAGCCGTGATCAGGATGACCGGCAACAACGGCGATCTCCGGCGGGAAAGGGCTGGTGATTCCGGCTTCACGCGCGCTCCTATCGGTTCTGTTGAATCAGGGTTTGAAACCAGGATTGTACGTCAACAGGCCCGTACTGGCAAATTCAGTTTAAAGGAAAAGGGAAGTTGGGTTCTCTTCCATTTTGTGTGGGTTTGGGGGTTATGCATATTTGAAAAAATGATAAGGCTGCATGAGAGTA
>OMKS01000503.1_pt1 | contig 36388 bp, 41 predicted proteins | sample 1674721 | NCBI WGS metagenome assembly OMKS01 (sample SAMN06264996, study PRJEB25208) | sediment metagenome | isolation source: hot spring sediment | place: USA: California | collected 2014-09-02 | reverse complement strand
TGTGAAAACAAGGTTGTGGGGGTTGTTCAGCAGGGATACCGTTGCGGCGAGCGGCTTATCCGGCCTGCGCGAGTGATGGTCTCCGGCGGCAAAGGGCCTGATGCGGGAGGCGAAGGAAGTTGAGAGATTTATACGACATTCTTGGCGTTGAGAGAGGCGCGTCGCAGGATGAAATCAAGGCGGCATATCGCCGCCGCGCTAAGCAATGCCATCCGGACACGAATCACGAGCCGGACGCTGAGAGCCGTTTCAAGGAGCTTTCTGAGGCATACGCGGTGCTGTCCGACCCCGACAAACGCAGGCAATACGACACTTATGGCACCACGGGCACCGGATACGACCCGTTCGCGGGCATGGGCGGCTTCGATATTTCCGATGCCATGCGTATGTTCATGGAGGCGATGGGCGGCGGCTTCGGGGGGAGTTTTTTCGGAGGAAATTTCGGCCAGCAGGGGAGAGCCTCGCGGAGCAGAAAGGGGAGCGACCTTCGCGTAACAGTCGAAGTCGAGCTTGAGGAAATCCTTGCGGGCGGCAAGCGGCAGTTGAAAATTTCCAAGAAAGTCGTATGCAAAGAGTGCGGCGGGAGCGGCATCCCAGCTGGCGCGACGGAAAAAACATGTCCCTCATGCAACGGCGCAGGCCAGAAACGCACTGTGCGATCGTCCTTTCTCGGCTCGATTTCAACTGTAACAGTCTGCCCGGAATGCAACGGCACGGGCACGACTGTCAGTGCATTCTGCCCGAAATGCTCCGGCGAGGGCCGAACCGATGGCTCCGAACTTGTAGAAATCGAGATTCCCCAGGGTGTTTCCGAAGGTAACTATCTTGTGATGGAGGGCAAGGGCAACGCGGGCATCGCCGGAGGATCGCCGGGTAGTCTCGTGGTATTTTTCAAGGAACTTCCCCACAAAGTTTTCAGCAGGCGCGAAAATGACCTCTATTATAGGCTTCCGCTGACGATTCCGCAGGCTGTGCTTGGGTGTGAGCTGGAAATTCCCACGCTCGACGGCAAGCCGCATAAGCAGAAAATCCCTGCCGGAACTCAGTTTGGGCAGACATTCAAAATAAAGGGCTTGGGACTTCCCCATCTTCGAGGCAAATCGCGTGGCGACCTTATAATTACTGCATTCGTGAGAACGCCGGAGAAGCTGAACAAGACCGAGCGCGAACTTTATAAAAAACTCTCCGAATTCGACGAAAGCCACTCCGCCGAACACGACGGCGAGAACATTTTCGAGAGATTTAAAAATATTTTTGGGTAAATCATGGCAAAATCCAAGCGCACAGTGAAAATTTATTGGCTTCAGTTCGTCCTCGCGGCTGTTTGGGTGGGCGTTGCGGATGTGCTCATTCGCAAGCACGTTTCCGGCGAATTGCGTAGCTTTATTTTGGATATTCTCATCGTTCTGACGGGAATCCTCGCGTTCGAGCCGGTCGGACGGCATATCTTCAAGTATTTGCTCATCAGTATCGGCGCATCACTACTCATTCAAGGACTTCGACGGGTAGGAGAATGGTATATGTCCGCGGGACCGAGCTTCTGGCATGTCGGCGGGCCGCTAATTGCACTTGCGGGGATAACGATCTTGGTCTATATCATCGGAGCGATAACGCATAAAGACCAAATGAGATTGTGATTCCCAACGGCATTGAAAAAACTCCTTGACCTGACAATCATCAATAAGTATAATTCGGCAAATGTTTGCTTTGAGGTTTCCAGTCTTTGACATTTTGCAGGGGGAAACGCGTGTAGAAATCGAAATTTCCCCAGAAGAACTCGAACTGGAATACCGAGAAGTCGAGTTCTCGGAGCCTGTTAGACTCGACATTCTTTTCGCGCGGTTCGGAAGCTCGATTACAATTCGCGCGAAGATTATTACGCCGGTGAAACTCATCTGCGCACGCTGTTTGGAAAAATTCAACTTCGAGCTTGTCTCGATGGTCGAAGAGCAAATCAAGCTCGGGCGAAAAGCCCCTGCAGTGGCGGATTTCGCGGATGAAGATTACGCCTTCATCGACGAGAACAACGGCCTAATCGACCTCGGCCAGAGAATACGCGAGGAGATAATCCTCGATGTCCCGAGGATTCCGATTTGCAAAGAGGATTGTTCGGGCATCGCTTATTCGATTGAGCACGAAGAAACTCCCGAAGAGCCTGTGGACTCGAGATGGGAGAAGCTTAAAAATATTGATGCTAATAATGAAAAATTGAAAGGATAATTATGGCACTTCCAAAGCACAGGCATAGTAGGACCCGCCAAGCCAAACGGCGGACTCACTACAAAGCCAAAATGCCGAACGTCGTTGATTGCCCGCAGTGCAAATCGCCGATGCTCCCGCACAGAGCCTGCAGAAGTTGCGGCTATTATTCCGGCCGAGCCGTCGTCACGGTTAAAACAACTTAGCCTCGGGCTTTAGGCGCGATGGGGCGCTGGTCTTACTATACGAAAAAATTCGCTCACCGATGGGCGAACGAGGTCTCTCGGAGTGAGAGGCCTATTGTTATCGCCCTCGATGCAATGGGCGGCGACCACGGCCCCGTTGTCACGCTCGAGGGCGCTCTCGATGCAGTAGCTCAGCAGAAAAACCTCAAAATCCTTCTCATCGGGCGAAGAGACGATTTAGAACATCAAATCGGAGGTAAATTTCTGCCTGAAGAAATCGAGATAGTCCACGCCGAGGATGTTTTCGGCATGGACGAAAACCCTACTGCCGCGCTTCGTCGCCCAAATTGTAGCATCATGATGGGCGTCGATTTAGTTGCACAAGGCAAAGCCGACGGCTTTGTTAGCATGGGAAACACCGGCGCGGTCGTCGCATCTGCACTCGTGAAAATCGGGCGCATCCCCGGAATCGAGCGCCCGGCGCTGATGACGCTATTTCCCACCGTCGAGCGGAGACCCACCTTAGTTCTCGATATCGGGGCCAATATCGACTGCAAGCCGGTGCATCTGCTCAGATTCGCCGAGATGGCAAGCCTCTATGCCGAAAATGTTCTCGGGCGCGATAACCCGAAAGTTGGGCTGTTGTCCAATGGCGAAGAAAGCACGAAAGGCAATGCAGTCACCAAGACCGCCTATAAAATGCTGTCTGATAGTGGGTTGAATTTCATCGGCAATGTTGAGGGTAGCGCGATTCTCGCAGGGTCGGCAGATATTGTTGTTACAGACGGCTTCGTGGGTAACATCCTTCTTAAATACGGCGAAGGAAGTATGGGCTTCTTCAAAGCCATTGCCAAGAAAGGCCGTAGGAGCAATCTTTTCACGCTCATGAGAGGACTCCTCATCAAAGGTCATTTCAAGAAAATTATGCGCGAATTCGACTATGCCGAATACGGCGGCGCACCACTTTTAGGCATTGCGGGCAATGTCGTGGTTGGGCATGGCAAATCCACATCTATCGCTGTTTCAAACGCTGTGTCTTTAGCGTCAGTGATGTCGTTCGCCAAAATTGACAATGTAATAGCCGAACACATTCAAGGAAAGGTTGACGAAAATGCGAAGCAAGATATTGGCAACAGGATCGAATCTGCCCGCCAAAATACTGACTAATGCCGACCTCGAGAAGCTCGTCGAGACTAGCGACGAGTGGATTGTCTCGCGTTCGGGCATTAGGGAGCGGCGCATCGTCGAAAGCGCCGACACCGCCTCGTCTTTGAGCCTTCCGGCGGCCAAAACTGCGCTCTCCCGTGCGAACTTAAATCCCGGCGATCTCGACGCAATTATCGTTGCCACAATAACGCCCGATATGGCCTTCCCGAGCACGGCCTGCCTTATGCAAAATATGCTCGGTTGCAGGCAAATTCCCTGCTTCGATATCTCCGCCGGTTGCACCGGCTTCGTCTATGCGATGAAAATCGCCGACGCCATGATTACGACCGGACAATATCGTAACATTCTTGTCGTGGGCGTCGAGCTATTGACAAAAATAACGGACTGGACGGACAGATCGACTTGCGTTCTATTCGGCGATGGTGCCGGTGCGGCAATCCTCGCCCCCACCGATGATGATACCGGCCTTCTTGGGTCATACTGGTCTGCTGACGGCTCTTTCGCGCCACTACTCGAGATGCCTGCCGGCGGTAGCCGAATGCCAGCAAGTGAAAAGACGGTTAAGGAGAATCTTCACACCGTGAAAATGCTCGGCAACGAGACTTTTAAGGCCGCAGTCCGCGCGATGGAAGAGGCAAGCCTCGAGGGCATAAAATCCGCGGGACTCGAAAAGGCGGATATAGACTGGCTTATTCCGCATCAAGCGAACATTCGAATCATCGAATTCACCGCAAAAAGGCTGGGGATTTCGATGGATAAGGTGATTATTACGCTTGAGAAATATGGTAACACCAGCGCCGCGAGCGTCCCCATCGCCCTCGACGAGGCGATGACATCCGGCAAAATAAAATCCGGCGACAACGTTCTTCTCGTCGCTTTCGGCGCGGGATTCACATGGGGAAGTATTGTTTTCAAGGCATAGAGGAGATATGAGAGCATTCGTTTTTCCCGGTCAAGGGAGCCAACTGCCCGGCATGGGCAAAGAACTTTATGATGAGTTTTCCTCAGTCCGCGAGCTATTTGAGGAAGCGAAAGAAGTTACAGGAAGAAACTTCGCCGAGCTTTGCTTACACGCTGACGCAGAAACCCTTTCCCGCACCGAAAACACGCAACCGTGTATGTTCTTAGTCAGTGCTTCGGTTCTCAATATTCCACAGGTTTCCGGAAAATTCGAGGGTGTCGCGGGGCATTCTCTCGGTGAATACACTGCGCTCTACGCCGCTGGAGTTTTATCCTTCGAAGATGCACTAACAGCGGTCATCGAGCGCGGGCGACTCATGTCCCAAGCCAAAACGGGCGGCATGATAGCCCCGATAGGCGCTGACGAGGAAATTGCGAACAAAGTCGCATATGAGTTTTCCGCGAAAGGTGTTATCGCCGTCGCGAATTTCAATGCGCCTGGCCAGATTGTTATCTCCGGCGAGGAGAGCGTTTTGGGCGACGCATCCGAGAGATTGCTCGAACTCGGCGCCAAGCGAGTAGTGCGTTTGCCGGTATCGGCGGCTTTTCATTCGCCGCTAATGGATGAAACTCGCGAAAAAATGTCCGCGCTTTTGAAAAAAATACCGTTTGACGAACCGCATGTTCACTATTATAGTAATGTATCTGGTGCGCGTGAATCTGACCCCGATAAAATTCGCGAGCTTCTCATCGATCAGATTACCAGCCCCGTGCGCTGGATCGACATCGTGAAATCGATGTCTGCCGATGGGTTCGATGAGTTTATTGAGATTGGCTCGGGCAAAGTCCTGCAGGGCTTGATAAAACGAATCGTCTCGCCTGCCAAACTGGCGGGCGTTAGCGATGTTCAAACGCTAAATGAGTTTGTTGGATTATGAAAAGACCAGTATTACTAATGGCGGCAGTCGTAATACTGATGATGTCGTCAAGTGTTTTAGCTAAAGACGATTTCTCCCTCATGATTGAGGGCAAGCTGGGTAACGCTGTCAAATCCGGTGATCTGCTCGGCGGTTTCGGGATGATGCTCGACTATCCCATCCTCGGCGAACGCGGAAAATTCGGTTTTGAGGCGGGGGTTATTATTCAGGCAAATTGGGCTGACACCCTCGACCTATATACTAGCCCCGACCCGCAAGACACCAATCGATACGACATTTGGACGAGAAACGGAACAGATTTAAATTTTTATCTCGGCCCGGAATTTCGGTATAACGTCAGTTTGAGCGAATTGCACAGCATTTCTTTTGTCCTTGGCGCGGGGACTGTCGTAAACATCTCAGCCTACGATGAAGTTAAAAAGTCGTTCACTCCGCCGCCTCTTGTGGCGAGAAGCGAAACGCCCACCGAGCTTGAATTTTATATGAAGCCTAAAATCATGTTCCATACAAAGAGACTATACTTGGGCTATGAATTTTTCAGCGTGTCTGAAAATGTCGAACATATTGTATGTCTCGGTATTACGATATGAACTATAAGTAACATTCAATATTTGGAGGAAAAATGAAAAAGTTTATCGCAATGATTCTAATTGCATTGGCAATCGGAAGTTTCTTTTTCGGTTGTGGTAAAGACAAAAAACTAACCGGCGATTTCATCGAACATGGCGTTGTCGTGTCATACAAGCCAGCCGAGGGGAAAACAATCTATTTTCGCTCCGATTCGGATAACCTCACCGAATTCACACAACGAGGCTATCATCAGAGCACTCTCTCGAAAACAACGAGCTGGGAGTCTTTTAAGATTGATTCCGTATCCGACAACATGACCGCCGTCACTTATACATTTCTCGGGAGCGAGACCGGCATTTTTCAGAGCGGACAGTATCAGCAACAAGACGAAGAGAGCGAAACAATCGGTCAAAGCTTGTCGATTATCGTCGATGAGGACGGCAAGCTCATCGACTGGTCGGGGCTTGAGGATCTTGACATCGACGAATCAGGCGTCGATCAAGGCGAGATGATGGCCAGCAATTACGCATCGATTTATTTCGACCACTTCCCAACAGAGCCAATCAAGGTCGGTTCGAGATGGGAGCGACACAACTCGATGACAGTCAGCACTGACGAGGGCGATATGAACCAGTCCACAATCAAACGATACATTGTTCAGGATTTCGTTCTCAGGGACGGCCACCCCTGCGTTAAATGCAAAGTAGAGATAGTCATCGATAATACCGGGGAGGGCATGGTAGAGAGCGAAGGCAAGTCATACCAGTATTTTAGTGAGGGCAAAGGACAGGGAACCGGCACGATATATTTCAACTTCGAGGATGGCCACCCCGTCTATTCCACTTTTAACTGGATTCTCGATTTCACCATTGCCAGCGTCGATTTATCCACGAACGAGGAGTCAAGCTTCACCTATTATCAAGAGCAAAAGGTGACGTATAATTTGATTTCGGAATCCGAAGCTCCTTCACTTTAATGGGTCGATATTGCTTAAGGCTCTCGCGATCAATCGTGAGAGCCTTATTTTATAACTATTCTATAAAAGAATAGTTTATCGCTTTAATATTGTGAATTAAAAGCTCTTGACATTACATATAACTGTATTTATTGTTTAACGATATTGAAATCACCGATGAAGCTGTGATATTTAACTTCGGAGGTAGATAATGAAGAGAAAAATATGGCTTTCGACTTTCGCGATAATCGTAGGGATGTTCCTCCTTGGGAACAACTGCGATTATGGAATTAAACCCGATGCGCAATCGCTTGTAGGGGAAGTTATTTTTAATGGCGAATGGCCGGAATCTGCCACGATGGCTTTTATCGTTGTCACACATGAAAAGCCATCAGAATTAATTCTCGACCAGAACCTCCTAAAAGGTTATTACCAAATTCCGGATTATGACCTTCTGGCACGCCCCGACACGATTCATTTTGAGATCGAGATGAATTCCGGAATTTATAACTGGGTATTCATCGCTGTTCTCGATGATGCGGCTGTCGATTTCGCTCCGGATAATCCCAATCCCCTCGGTTGGCGTAATCTCGCGGGCGAATATCGCGATCCCGAAAACCCATCGAGGCTTGGCTCTGTCGAAATTGGCGAGGGCATCCCTCAACAGCATATTCGGATTATGGCCAGTTTCGATCCGCCGTATCAAGGAGTTGGCAACCCCGGTTCATTTAGATTGGTTGATACTCAAGAAGGGGGGCGATAATGAAGAATAAGAGCTTGTTAATTATCTCACTTTTCCTCGTTTTGGCGCTTATTGCTTTTGCTGAAACAACATACCGGGTCTCCGGCAAAATTACCGATGAGAAAGGGAAGGGTCTTCCAGGTGCAAATATTGTCGTTGTTGGCACGGGGAAGGGCGCATCCACCAATCTCTCCGGCGAGTTCACAATCTCCGATCTGCCCTCAGGAACATATCAATTTACCGTTTCCATGATTGGCTATGAGACTACAAGCCAAGATGTCACGCTCGTTGCCGATCAAGCAATTACATTCAGCCTTCTTCCAAAAGCATATCAATCTCAGCCTGTGGTCGTCACCGCAAGCAGAACGCGCCAGAGGCTTCAGGACAGCTCCGTATCCACAAGTGTTGTCGAGGCCGAGCAGATAGCCGAGAGAAATTTTCTGTCTGCGGATGAAGCGATGCGCTTCGTTGGTGGGGTCTCGATGAATGATAGCCAAATTTCGATAAGAAATTCTACCGGTTTCGCATACGGCACAGGTTCGAGAGTTCTCGTTATGGTTGACGGCGTGCCGATTTCATCAGGCGATACCGGCGAAATTAAATGGGACGCTCTGCCTATAGGCCAAATAGAGCAACTCGAAGTCGTTAAGTCTGCAGGGAGTGCGCTCTATGGCTCCGAGGCTATGGGCGGTGTAGTTAATATTATTACTCGTAAACCCGATGAAGGCGCTACTTATAAGATTTCTTCCGAATTCGGCGTCTGGGACAAGCCAGCATACGAACAATGGGAGTGGTCGGATAAGACAAGAACTTTCCATCGCGTTGGAATTGAGCACACTCGTCATATAAAGGACTGGGGACTACTCCTATCGCTGGAACAAAAACGCGACGACAGCTACGTTCAAGCTTCAAATTTCAGTAGAGGGCAAGTTTTTGGAAAAGCTACTCGAAAAGTTGGCGAGTCGGGAACCCTCAGCTTAATGGCCAACGTTGCTTATGAGGACAGAGGCACGGGTGTTGAGTGGGAAAGCCAAAGAAAAGCTCTTAGCGTTGACCCAAATAAAACTGACGATAGGACTTGGTCAACTAAAGTTCAGGTAAACGCACAATATTCCGGTAGTTCTAAGGGCGGAAGACAGCTTTGGAGCGTGAAAGCGCACACAAATTATTATTCGTGGATTAGCCGTCTTTATGCGGGACAGGATTCCGAAGGCAACAATATAGACGACATGCATAACAGCATTTCGGCAAAAACGGGTATAGACGGACAGTTGACCTTTGTTCCAAGAGATGACCATCGCTTCACCACAGGCGCGGAGTTCAATGTTATCTCAATTGACGCTAACATCTTCGGAAAGCGCGATGGTTTCGGCGGCGCCATCTTCGTCCAAGACGAGATTAACACTTTCAATCCGCTCGTGGCGACTATCGGCCTTCGCGGAGACGTCTTCCACGTGAATGCCTCGGATGAATACCACGGCGAGACATACGGTAACATCAACCCGAAAATTGGTGCCGTTTATCATATCACCGATGACATCGCATTGCGCTCGAATTTTGGCACGGGATACAGAATGCCCACAATGTCCGAGCTATTCACGGAGATTAAAGTCGCCGGCATTCTCGATGTCAACCCTAATCCCAATCTCAGAGCCGAACAGGCATACAGCGCGGAGGGCGGCTTCAGCTGGATCTCTGGCTCGCAATTATTCGATTTCGCTGTATTCAGCAACTGGTATAAAGATATGATTGAGCCTCAACCTGATGAGAGGATTGGCACTTATGTCCAATTCAAGAACATTCAGGATGCGCACATATATGGTGCAGAGACATCTATGAGATGGAATATGGGCGAGCTGGTGGAGATGGGCGGCGGCGAAGGCGGTATTCTCCACCGCGCGGACTTCAACTTCAGCTACCTCTTTACGAAGGCAATCAACACTACCGACTCTGAAAAGCAAGGCGAGACTGTCTATCTGCCCTATAGGCCGGAGCACACTCTGATGCTCATCACATCGGTGAATTACTGGAAGCACGGTTCGCTGGCAATTGACACCAGATGGAAGAGCAAGCCGCTTCTTGGCCTCTATGACAACGATCCGACCGTCGATCAGCGAGTTATCGATGTGACGAACAGGTTCACATACGACCGCTGGACGCTTCAGCTAAAAGTCTCTAATCTTCTGAATTGGAATTACATAGAAATTGACCGGAACATCGCGCCTATACGAAGGTTCTCGGCGCACTTCTCGGTAAATTTTTAAGGAAAGCTTTCCTCGAAATCTCGAAGCCGGCTGGCGTTAAAAATGTCGCCAGCCGGTTTTCTTTATCGGGAATGGTTTGCCATTGAGGAGAATCTCTACACCTTGCCCCTCATGAACCCTGCCGATTTGGGCGATGGTGGAGCAAATCTCTTTGGCGGCTGGGAGTTTCTCCGGCGGCATAGCGAAGACGAGCAGAAACTCCTCGCCACTGGAGGCGATAATCTCATACGGCGAAATTCCCGCGAGGCGGGCGGCTTCTTCGACACCGTTGAAAACTGGAACTTCTTCGAGGTGAATCGAGATTTTTGCGCCGCTGGCATTCGCGATATGCGCTGTATCGGCGGCGAGACCGTCGGATATGTCTATCATCGCCGTCGCGCCGAGCTTTGCGAGCGCCTTGCCGAGGCCGAACTGTGGCTCGGGGCGAAAGAAGCGACCGAGTAACTCCTCCCTGTTCCCCTCAAAGCCGACGACTTCTGCCATTGCGAGCATCCTGCCAGCCTCCGAGCCGCCGGTCGCGCCAGAGATGCACAGGACATCGCCGGCACATGCCCCCGAACGCGAGACTAACACTTTGCAGTCGCCCACGACGGAGACAGTCGCCGAGAATTGCTCGCCTCTGGCGATATTTCCGCCGACTATCGGGATGGCGAATTTCTCCGAACATTCCCCCACTCCCTCGATAAAATCGTCGAATTCCTCCAATGACAGCGATGGTGGGATATTCAGCGCGAGAAGAGCGGCTCGAACTTCGCCCGCCGATGCGTTGATGTCCGATCCAGCCCCTGCGAGAGCTTTGAATCCGGCATTGCGCATGTTCTCCGCGCTGTCGGGAAAATGAACTCCGCGAACTGTCGTGTCGGTAGTAAGAAGCAGTTGGCCGCGGAGGCAATCGAGCGCGAGGGCGGCGCAGTCGTCCGTCAGGTCAATATTCGGAAAACGCTGGCGAATCCTGTCGATAAGGCCGAACTCGCCGACATCCCACGCGAGCGGAGTGGCGCTTTCGGACATCAGTCGTTGCCCCCCAATCGAACCTTATTACGAACAGACGCCGCAAGGCTCTCGAATTGCGGCGTGCCTTTGGTTTGGGCAATAATGATGCTAACGGTTACGATAATCGCCACGACAACCCAGCCGAGAAGAATCTCCTGACTGCGAAGCCCAAATTCGCCATAGGGGCCTTGGATTCTGCTTAAAACCTCGAAGCCGAGCATGATGAGAATCATTATCGGAATGATGAATTTCACTGAAACATCCCAGAACGCGCCGATTTTCCTTTTTGAGTGGGAGTTGATGAAGGCACGCATGTTCTTGGCTTTGAAAATCCATCCCACAATGATGCACTGCCCTATAACCACAACTGTCAGACCGAAGCTGTTCATGAAGTGATCGACAATGTCGAGCCAGTGGAGGCCGGCACCGAATATGTAAGGTATTCCAAGGGCGAATCCCGTGCCGCCAACGATGAAATTAGTTTTTCGGTGACTCCATCCGAATTTATCTCTCAGTGCCGCATTAAGGCTCTCGACAAGGCTAAAAGCAGACGTGACGGCCAAGAAGCTCAGCATGAGGAAGAATAACACGCCGAAAAGTTGAGAAAATGGCAGGCCGTTGATAATCTCGGGATAAGTGACGAATGTCAGTCCCGGGCCGGAGCGAACGACATCGGTGACAGCCACGCCGTCTGTAAATGCCTTGTGCCCAAGTGCACCGAAAACCGCGAACCCGCCGACGATAGCCGTTCCGGCATCGGCGAGGCCGGTAATCCATGCGTTGCTTACGATACAGGTTTTGTCATCGATGAAGCTACCGTAGGCAATCATCACGCCGAAGCCTACAGTCATGCTGTAGAAGACCTGCGAGATGGCCGCGAGCCACACTTTCGGCACGAATAGCTTCGACCACTGGGGCATCAGATAGAAGCGGAGACCATCCATTGCGCCCTCGAGCGTGACACCGCGAATTACGAAAACTATAAGTAGCAACCATGGGCCGAGGACTGTCACCCAGATGACTTTTCCGACTGTTTTCGTCCCACGCCACACAGAAGCAACCATCCAAATCCATGCAACAGCAAGGCCGAGAAAGAGATGTGGCTGGAATTTACCGATAGCCCAAGGTTCATCGGTAATCCCCAGAACATTGTTGAAGAAATAGTCGTTTGGGTTATTGCCCCACGATAGATTGAAACTATACACCAAATAATTGATACAGTAGGACATGATGCCCGAGTAGTATGTGACGATAACGAAGCCGACGCCCACCGCGAACCATCCGAACCACTGCAGGTTTTTTCCTATCGAGAAGAAGGCGCCCGGTGCCGCGTTATTCATGCGTTTGCCGATACTGAACTCGAGCATCAGCAGGGGAATACCTGCGATGAACAGGCATAAAATATACGCGAAAAGGAAAGCGCCGCCGCCGTTTTCATAGCAGACATACGGAAAGCGCCAAAGGTTGCCCAGCCCTATGGCCGATCCGATGGCCGCGAGAACGAAAGTTGCCCGACTGCTCCAAACATCTCTCTTTGCCATTGCCCCCTCCGTGGGTTTGTGAAGTTTATTCCATCGATTCGATAAGCTCTCTCAATTTGCGGTTATCCTCCCGAAGCCGCTCCAGCTCTTCCTGCATTCGCTCGATTTCCTCCGAGGGCGCAGGCTGTTGAACTGGCGCGGGTTCGGCGCGAGCAGAAGACAGCTTGCTTTTCACCGACTCCAGCTCGGCGTTGGACGAAGCCCAAGAATCGAGAAGGCGTGTCCATACTTTCGTGTCGAAAAGCCAGTTGCTCTTGGGATATTCCTCGATAAGCGTCTCGAAGTAGCCGCGTGCATCGTCGTATCGATTCTGGACACAGGCTATATACCCAAGGCGATAAAGCGCATCGTCGGCCAAATCCGACTCGGGATTTTCAATGTAATACTTATTGAATTCGTATTTCGCCTCCTCGAAGCGTTGCCTGCGCAAATTATCGCTTGCCGACGCGAATAGGTCGTCTGCGCTACGATGAGTATGCGTCGTGTGCGCGCATGATAGCGACAGAACGACCGCCGAAATACAAAGTGATTTAATCCAAAATTTGAGGACCGCCATAGCAGTTTCCTCCTCGTGCTTTGAGAGATTTCTTGATCTTTCCGGCGATTTCAGACAGCGTCGATGGACTGTCCACCGCATTGTTCGGAATAAGGGCAATGCTCACGGCGAAGAACGGGAATTTTCGCTGGTTGCCGTCGCGGTCGGCGGAGATAATGCCGCCGGCATCGCGATGTTCGCGCGTGTAAAATTCCGGCGCGGTGCACTCGACCTCGGAGACGATTGCGCTTGCGATAGCTTCAGCACACTCCAGCGACGATACGAACAAAAAGTCGTCCCCGCCAATATGGCCGATGAAAGTTCCGGGATGATTCGCTGTGACGGTGCGCACTATGTTAGCGATGGTCAAAATCACGCGGTCACCGTTCTGGAAGCCATATATATCATTGTATGCCTTGAAGTTATCAATATCGATATATCCCACCACGAAAGGCGAATTCCCCGAAAATCGCTTGCTCAACTCCGCCTCGATTGCGCGGTTGCCCGGAAGTCTCGTCAGCGGATTGGCCGAGATGGATTCGCGCGTTCTGCGGAGGAGCGAGCGAATTCTTGCGGCTATCTCGCGATGGTCGATTTCATCCTTGACGAGATAATCGTCTGCGCCTGCGCCCTCGAGTCCCTCGATTTTGTAATCTGTGTCGTCCATGCATGTCAGCATGATTACAGGTATCCCATTGGTATTAAAGTCAGCTTTCAGGCGGCGGCAAACATCGAAGCCGTCGAGACCGGGCATGTTGACATCGAGCAGGATGACATCCGGCAGTTCCGAATGCGCAAGCTCGAGGCCCTTATATGGGTCGTCTGCGGTCAAGACCTCGAAATTCTCGTATTCGAGGCGAATCTTGAGCATGTGCAGGTTGCCCACTTCATCGTCGATTATGAGGACTTTTTCCTTGTTCAAATCAAACCTCCAACCTCGAAACGGGTATCGCGAAGCCAAAACATGTTCCCGCGCCGGGCATACTCTCCGCCCAAATTCTGCCCGAATGCTCCTCGATTATTTGTTTGGAAATCGCAAGGCCGAGACCGGTCCCTTTGGCCGGTTTGGCGGTATCTTCGACTTGGTAGAACTCACCGAAAATCCTCTCGACATGCTCCTTTGGGATTCCCACGCCGGTGTCATATACCTTAACTATAAGCTCGGTAATGTTCCTGACTGACTCAACAATAATCTTCCCGCCGGGTGTTGTAAATTTCAGAGCATTGGTTATGAGATTGTCGATGACACGCTCGATTTGTTTAGGGTCGAATTGTGCGTCGAGCTTCTCGAAATCGATTTTAACACCAAGCTCAATTTCTTTCTCAAAAAATTCTCCTGAGTGTTGTTCAAGCACGCCGAAAAGGAAGCTCTTCACCTCGACATCTTGAATATCCAGCTTGAACGCGCCAGCTCGCATTTTCTGGAGGTCGAGGATGTCGTGGATGAGGCGCGAGAGCTTATCGACATCGCGGGACATCATGTCCAAAAGCTCGGCCTGGCCCTCTGTGACCGGGCCGAGAAGGCCGTCCTGAAGGTTCACAATATTCCCGCGGACTCTGCCTATCGGGCTTTTGAGGTCGTGCGTGATGCTGGCCAGAAAACGGCTTTTCATCTTGTCGAGCTTGCCAAGCTCGACAATCATGGCGTTGAAATCGTCCGTGAGGTCGCCTATCTCGTCGTTGGTTGTCTTCTCGATTTCTGCGTCCCACTCGCCGCGTCGCGCCTTGTGCGTTGCCGAACGAAGCCTCGCGATTGGCGATGCGATTTTGCCTGCGATAGAGAAAGCGATAATCAGCCCGAAGATTAAAAGCGATGGGATTCCCCATTTGTAAAGATTTGTCGTCGAATCAACGGCCCTGCGCGAGCTTTCGAGGGTGTTTCCGAGAAGTGCGAGTTCTCGAACCAAAATGTTCTCGAGCGTGTCGCCGAGCGCCCAATAGACGGTGTCCCATCTCGTCTGGATTATGCCAGTCTCTATCTCGATATTGAAGAGCGAATCGAGGGTGCTCCCCATCGTCAAGATTAGGACGGGCACTTTATTATCCAACGCGGAGAGGACGGCCAGCGATTCCGCGCGGGCGTGGAATTCGTGGTTCAATCTGGCGAATCGCTCTTTCTCGAATAGAGGCTTGAGGAATGAATCAACGGTCGCATAACAATTTGATATATCCCTCGTGCCGAAACTCAATCTATGGCTCTTGGCAACCTCCGGAATGGTTTCGTTTATCTTCGCGAGAAGCTCACGGGTGTTCTTGCCGGTAAAATTATTATATGCCGTTATTGCCGAGCTGTCCTCCGCCACAGATATAGCATCTCGGGAGATTACCAGAAATTGCGAGACATTGACATAGAGCGAGTCGAACGGCTCTCTGTCTCCCCTCAATCTATCTGCGCGCGTTTTGTCATCATCGAGCTTTTTATCCAATTGAGACAGAACACTTTCGGCGTGGTCGCGGCTGGTTGTGATTCCGGAAATATTAAACAACCCGCGCGCCCTTCGGATTAAGGGCAGACTTTTTCGCAAATTCTGCGAGAGGGCGACGCGCCGCATGCCCGCGCTCGTTGACTGGATGAGGTTGTCCAGTGTGTTAAGACGCGCGCGGAAAAAGATATTTCCCAGCATCACGAAGAACATAATCACCATGAAACCGAGGAAAATTTTGAGGGCTATGGGAAAACGTCGGCGCATCGACCTTTGAAACTCCTTTTTACTGTCCACCATGGGCGTCCAATTCGATTTATCAATATAGTTCAAAGTCCGTGTGTGTCAAGGCCTCGAATGTTAAGTGGGAATAAAAATTATGCCGAATTGGCGGCGCACTTCACTCTGCAATTTCGATAGTAGTGGCGAGGAATTCACCCACTTGTTTTTTGTTTTTGCGTTGACACGGGGCGTTCATCGGCGTAAATTTATTACCATGTTGAAGCGAAGAACATTATCGATAATGCTGATTTTCTGCGCCGCTCTCTTTGCGCTGGAGTTCGATGGCTCGTTCGAGGTTGTGACGCCGTCCGGCTCGCTGAACTTTGGCTTCGTCGAGCGTGGCGGCGCGAGATTCACCACTACCGACGAAATCGCCAAATACTCCGATAATCGCTTTTACAGCGCAATCAAACGTAAAGAGACGCTCTCCATCGGCGGCGAGTCATACACATTTTCGCCGGACAATCAATTCGTGACCGTCGCAGGCAGAACATATGAGATGCCCATTGCGACCATCGTCACAGGCAATGCACTTCTCGTTCCGCTGGAGTCTTTCATCGAGATAATGGCCGACCGCGCGAGAATGGCCGTCGATTTCTCCGGCGGAAAAGCGGTTTTCACTTCGGAGGGAGAAGTTCAGCGGCCTGCGATTCAACCACAACCGACGCAGGCTCACGAAGAACTGGCAGTTCCCGCCGCACCCGTTGCCGAAAAAAAGCCACCGGAAGCGGACGTTCAGCAGGATAAACCCTCCGAGGTCGTCGCCGACACACCTGCTCCGCCTCGCAAGACCAAGTGGTTCATCATGATAGACCCCGGCCACGGGGGAAAAGACCCCGGTGCCAGCGCCAAAGACGGCACACGCGAGAAAACACTGGTGTTGGACATCGCTAAGAAGGTCGCGGAGGCCTTTAAGGGCGACGAGCGGTTCGAAGTTCAGCTCACGCGCGACGACGACACGTTCATCCCACTGCAAAAACGCACCGAGATGGCCAATTCCCGCAACGCGGACATCTTCGTCTCGATTCACTGCAATGCCGCGCGAAACAAGGACGCCCGCGGAACGCAGGTCTTTTTCCTCGCGCCGGCGCGCTCCGACCATGCACGAGCCACCGCCGCACTGGAGAACTCGGCGATATTCCTCGAAGAGCCTACCGACAGCATGGATGTGCTCGATTTCATCATGGCCGATGTTATACAGAACGAATTCCTGCGAGAATCATCGCGGCTGGCGGTGCTGGTTGAAGAGTCCATCGCGCGGGATGCCGGCATTCCCGCCAGAGGGCCGGCCGGCGCGGGCTTCTATGTGCTCAACGGCTGTTTCATGCCCGCGATTCTCGTCGAGGCGGCGTTTCTCTCGAATGTCGAGGATGCGCGTCTTCTCGCGCAGGAGTCTTTCCGCCAGCGCATAGCCGACGGCATTGCCGATGGTCTCCGCGAATTCATACGAGAACTCCCCGAATGAATCGAGCGGCAAATCAAACGAAATTCCGCCGCACTGCGCTAATCATCGTCTTCGCAATTTTCGCGACAATCTCACTCGGGCAGTGGGAAGGGCCGCGCCTTTCTGCCTTCATCGAGGGCGGATACAACTCCAACCCCGCGCAACTCACTTCCGATGAAATCACCCAATTCGGGGCCGGCGACCCCGGCTGGATGCGACTTACTTCAACGGACGATGCGCTGTTCCGCGCGGGTTTGAGCGGCGAATACCGTGTGAGAATTCGCGAATGGCGGGTGATATCTGTAATCGATTACCGATACAATAAATTCTTGCATAACTCCGAGATGGACTATCATTTTATTAGGCCGTCTCTCATGCTTCGGAAGGGCGATTTCCGCGCGGACGCGGCTTTGGCATATATGCCGAGATATGCTTATGCGCTCTTCCACGACAGCGATTTCCCCGGCGAGGCAAGGTTTTGGGCGGAGTATTCGATGATTCGCGGAGAGTTCGAGGCGCGATTTGATATGTTTGATAACCATAGCTTCGGAATTGCCGGACAGGTGGAATATAATGAATACAACGAGAATTTCCCCGAATACGACGGCGTATCCTTCCGCGTGGGGCCGTCGTGGCGATGGAGCGGGCCGGTTTATCTGCGAATGCATTACGCATATCGCGTCTATAATGCCCGCGGCTTCGACATCGAGGGACACGTGGTGGAAACCTCGCTGAAAACCGACATTTCCTTCGTCGAGGACAGGATAGAGGGCTATATCTCGCGGCGGTTTTACCTTTTTTCGCGAAGGGCACTGCTCGGAGCGAGTTGGCGGCTGTCGAGGAGATATTACACCTCGGAGAAGGATTTTCATATAGATTACATCCACGTCGCAAGAAGAGACCTCCGCGCAGACATTAGCCCGTTCATCTCCTGCGACGCGACAGATAGACTGAACATTCGTTTAGGATATAGCTTCACTATCCGCGAATCGGACTCGCCATATTTTGACTTGAAACCGCTGAAGAATTACGCCCGCTCTATGGCCTATCTTCGGCTGGAATACTCGATAATCAGGTGACGCCATGAAGAAAATTATACTGCTTTCGCTGACTATTGCCCTTGCCGTGATTTCCTGCGGAAAACGCAGTCTTCCGCCGGAGGATTCGCTCAAGGTTCAGCTCGACCGCCCCGCTGACGGCGTTCAGGTGACGAACATGCGCGAGGGCTTCAATTGGGCGCGTTTCCCCGGCGCGGAGAGCTACTTGTTTCAGCTTTGGGGCGAGAATCTGCCCGATACGCTGGAAGTGATTGTGTCCGCGTCCGTTCTTTACCCAGACTTTCGCATTCTCAACGGGGAATACTTTTGGAGGGTGGGAGTCGTGCGCGGAAATGCCGTCGAGCACTGGTCCGAAGTCTCGCGCTTCGTGCTCTCGCAGAGAGTAATTGTTACCGTTCCGCCTTATCTATCCGTGCTGAACGGAACGCGGGTTTTCTTCAATTGGTTCGCCTACCCGCACTCGAACGGCTATCTTGTGCGCATCTGGCCGAAGGGTGACCCGGACAATCCCGTTTTCGAGGGTGTGGAGTTTTCAAGCTCATTCACGCCGATCGTCCCCTTCTTCGACGGCGATTATTGCTGGTCGGTGGCAGTTCGCGCCGGTGACGAGGGCGAGTTTTCGCACTGGTCGGACACGCTGGAGTTCACCATCCGACAATATCCCTTCCGCCTCGTCGATACACTGGCCACACGCGGCGCCCCGCGAGATGTGTATCCATTCGGCGATGTTCTCTATGTCGGCGACGGATTCGCGGGACTTCTTATCTGCGACCGCACCGACCCGCTGAATCCGGAGCGCGTGGGCTGGCACGAGCCATCCGGCCAGTATGAAAACCGTGCGATTTGGATTGACGAGGAAACATCGCTCATGGTCATCGCGGACTACATGGGCAACCCTCCGATACTTTGGTATAACATATCGCGACCTCTCGATCCCACGCTCGACAGCTGGTCGGGCCTTTTCTGCAGGAAGTCGCAGGATGTTGCGGGCGTGCGCTATCGTGATACAGTGTTCGTGGCGTTCGCGGACTATGACGACGGCGGTTTTGTGTTTGATCTCCACGACACCGACGACCGCTTCGTCACGCCGCGGGGGCGAATCAACCCCAACGGGCTGTCATACGGCGTGGCATTCGCTGATAGCCTATTTTTCCTATCAGCCGGGCATTTGGGCGTGTTCATAGCGAAAACTACGAACGCCGATTTGCTGGTAGGACATGTCGATACTCCGGGGGATGCCCGCAAGATGGCCATCTCCGGGAATTATTGCTATGTCGCCGACGGCCTCGGCGGGCTTACGGTAATCGACTTCTCAGACCCGACAGCGCCGTTCGTGGCGGGAAGGGCGGACATGCAGACGGGCATGGCGCAGAATATCGCCGTCGAGGGGAATTACTGCTATCTGGCCTGCGGCTCCGGCGGGACAGTTATCTACGATGTCTCCGACCCGCGCAATCCCATGCCAATTCAGGAGATAGCCGGCATGTATTCCTATTCCGTCGCAGTCGATGGGGACATCATCTACATCGCCGACCGCGACTGGGGCGTTTTAACGCTGACGCGGTAGTGTTTTATTTACACATCGAACACGCCGTCGCTATGCTAAACAGCTTTATCTCTGCGGTATCCGAGCGAGAGAGAAGGACAATCGGGCATGCCGCGCCAAGCACTAACCCGCCTATCTTCGCGCCGGCGATGTGAATCAGCGCCTTGGCAACCGCGTTGCCCGTGGTGATGTCCGGCATGAGGATGATGTCCGCGTCCTCGGAGATTGCCGAGTCAATTCCCTTGGCCTTCGCGGCCTCTTTCGAGAGAATTACGTCCATAGCGACCGGCCCTTCGACAATCATGGGCTTGAGCTGTTTGCGAATCGCCATGCGCACGAGCATTGCCGCGTCAGTGGTTGCGGCCTGCTTGGGGTCAACGTTCTCGATTGCCGCAAGGCATGCGACCTTCGGAAGCTCGATACCCAGCGAGTATGACAGCTCGACGGCGTTCTCCAGAATCGCGACCTTCTCGTCGATTGTAGGGCTGATGACTATTCCGCCGTCGGTCATGAGCACAAGCTTCGGGTAATTCGGCATCCCCATTAAAGCCGCGTGGGACAAGAGCTTGCCCTTGCGAAGGCCGTTTTCCTTGTCGAGCACCGCGCGCATGAGTATCGGCGTGGAAAGCTTGCCCTTCATGAGCATGTCGCCCTCTCCAGAGCGGACGAGCGCGACGGACTTCTCGCCTATCGCCTGCGGGTTGGTTTCGTTGTAAATTGTGAAGCTCGAAAGACCGAATTGCTCAATGAGCGGCGCGATTTTTGCCTCATCGCCCACGAGAATGGGGTCTATCATCCCAAGTTTTTCGGCTTGTTGAAGGGCCTCGATTACCGAGCCGCCGGATGCATCCGCGACGACGAGGCGCTTTTTTGCGCCGGTAGCCTTCTCGATTATTTGGTCGAAACTTTTAAGCATAATTCCTCCGTTTTTATGATGCGGCAATTCCCAGCGCCAACGATGCGAATTTCGACTCGTCGGTATCGGCTCTGCTTGTCAAGATGACGGGCGCGGATGTTCCCACGACTATCGCCCCGCATGTGCAACCTGCGAGATATGCCAGTGTTTTATACAGGACATTCGCGGACTCGATGTTCGGGCAAAGTATGAGATCGGCGTCGCCGGCGGTGGTGTCGGTGATTCCTTTGAGCTGTGCGGCCTCGGCGTTGACGGCATTGTCCAGCCCGAAGGGGCCGTCCACAATGCAACCGGCGATTTGGCCGGCGCGGTTCATGCCGGCGAGGATTGCGGCATCCTCGGTGCAGGGCATTTTGCCGGGGTTGACTTTTTCCACGGCGCAGACACAGGCGACCTTCGGCTCATCTATTCCGATATTGTGGAAGATTTTCACTGCGTTGGAAATCATCACGGCCTTCTCCTCGATTGTGGGGGCGATATTGATTGCCGCATCCGTGACGCCGAGGAGTTTATGATAATGAGGAATTTCAAATAATGCGATGTGGCTCAATAGTTTGGAGGCTATAAGGCCGCGTTCCTTATCGAGAATCGCGCGCATGAAATCTGCAGTGGAAACGAGGCCTTTCATTAAAGCGTCCGCGCCGCCGTCGCGGATTATCGAGACGGCCTTCTTGGATGCCTCTTTCGCCGAATCAACATGGGCTATCTCGTAATTTGAGAGGTCGATGCCCGCCGTTTCGGCTGTTTGGGCGATGTTGTCTTTATTCCCAACGAGGACGCCGTCCGCGATACCCTCTGCGCGCGCCTTTTCGAGCGCTAAAAGCGCATCGACTTCATCCGCGCCAGCAAGGGATACTTTCTTGCCCGGCATAGATTTAGCTTTTTGGATTAACTCCACAAGATTCTTCATTGTTTCTCCTTATAGCATGGCTAATTGTTTTCCGAAAAGCTGACAGCTTTTTAAGATAAAGCAGTTGGCCCCCTATGTCAACCGCGAATTGAAAATTGCTATAAGCATCCAGCAATATTTCCGTTGCGACTTGGCAGATAATCGCTATTTTAATAAAGTGAAGCACGCACTATCAAATTATTTGCGCCTTGCGATTGCGCTAATTATTTTGCTCGCCATTCCCGTTGCCGCCGGGGTTCAGGCCAAGCTCGGCGTTGGCTATCTCATGATGATATCCGTCGAGGAGCCGCTTGGGACGCCGTCCTTCGTCTCACGGGGGACGCTCTATGACGAGCTTTCGCCGACAGCATCCATCATGGCGCGTGCGGGGGTTTTCTCGTTCGGCGCAACTGCCGGATTCGCCCGCGCGAGTACTATTTTCGCCAACACTCAAGAGACGACGATGAGAAGCCGTTCGCTCGGAATCACGGCAACATACAACTACGAGATGTCCGAGACCGGCGAGTGGCTGTTCCCCATGCAAATCGAGGCTTCGCACCGATGGATGCGTATTGAGTTCCACCATCCGAATGGGTTCTCGGAAATGTCCGGCGAGGGCTGGGAGATTACCGGAAAGCTCGGTATCGAGAGGGTTTTCCGCGAAAAATATAGCGTGGCGTTCCTCATCGGCAGGGGCTATGTGTGGAACGATTTCGACGGTTCGGAGTTCTCCCTGCACCCGAATATCGAGTTCAACCAATGGCGTTTTGAGTTATACACGCGAATCGAGCTTTTCGATTTCTAAACATCGCTCTTGCTTTAATCGACGATTGCCGGTATATTTTGTAATCTACGAATTGATTGTTCTCGCGGAATCGTTGAGATTCCAACATGGAGGAAAATTGAGATTTATAACGATAATTCTATGCGGGCTAATCGCGTTCGCGGCTTTGGCCGATGAACCCGCGAAACCCCGCGACTGCCCTGCCTGCGACCTCCAGCTTACAGGCTGGACTTTCGGCGGATTATTCGGCATAGGAACTTTCTCTGCCGACTCCGACTCGCCTATGGTAGCCGAGGCTATGGGAATCGATGAGCTTCCGTCGTTCGCTTTTCGCGGCGGCGGCGGTTTTTATCTTTATCCCGGAGGCAAATACCGGCTCGGCCTTTTAGGCGGATACACATTCTCCGGCGCGGGCGATGGCGACAAATTTCTTCGCACGGACGCGTTTTGGGGCGTCATGGCCGCCGATCTCGTGCGCACTACCGGCGCGATGAACCTCACCGGCGGAATAGGCATTGGCGGCGGAATGACGAGGATTTCGGCAAGCGAGCTTGGCGATGCAGGCGAAGTTTCCGAGACGACGCCAATGTTCACCCTCTCGCCGAGATTCGGCTTTGAGTTCCCAATGGGCGAAATCGGGGCGATTTCGCTCGAGTTGACATATCTATGGTTCTTCGGCAAGGACGCCGTTGCAGAATGGGAAACCGGCGACGCTGATAATCCCACGAGACAATCGAGGCTCTCCCCGATAGAAATCGGCGGGCCGACAGTCTCGATAGGACTTCAATTTGGCAAATTAGTTAGGATTCAGGATGAAGAACATCGCGGCGATTAGCTTCGCAGTAGCCATCTTACTCGCCCTCTCCTGCTCGAAACACGATTTAGTTGATCCCACCAATTGCCCCGGCGATCTTCACCTCGCCAGCTACATCGCAATCGACCCGGACGGCCACCTGCTTCAAGTGACAATCGAAGACAGCATTGCCTCATCAGGAGGCAGTCTGGTCGTTTATCGCGAGTCGGGCGTGTCGTTCGATTGGGAGCTTGAAGTGGTGTTTTCGCGGACCCCGTGGCAAGCGATGAGCTTCACACTCGAATCTCCCGTAAGAACTGCCGACATCTCTTGGGGCGGAAGCCGCGTCAGTGGCACAAATTGGGACTCCGAAGGCGGCTCCCGAAACATCGACAAGAATGTCGATAGTTTCTCGATTCACGCGTGGTTCGTGTGGGCGGCCTTCTTCGGGATGCCGTGGACGGAAACCGGCTGGGCGGTAGATTTCGACATGATTACTCCCGACCTCGATGTCTATGCTTACCGCGGCGTTTTCGAGGGCGAGGGCACTGTCTCCTCCGCTCGAGATGGCGAGCTGATGGAATGCTATAAACTGCACATCGACGGCAGAGGGCTTATCGGGCTATTCGCGCCGGATATCAATCTCTATGTTCGCAAGGAGCCGCCGCACATTCCGTTGTATTGCACTGTCGAGGGCGAGGGCGCGGTCTATCGCTTTTTCGCAGATTCGCTCTAATCCGCCGATTTCTCCTTGAGAAATTCGTTCAGTTCGGCCAATAATTCATCGACGGGCAAGCCTTTGGACTCAATGAGTTCGGCGATAGTCCCCCATACCGGCTCGCCGCACTGTGTGCAGTGAATTCCCCGTTCGAGAAGCCATTTATGCGATTTTGGAAAGATGTCGAGGAGGATCTCGACGGGCATATCCGATTCGACTAACATATTGTATTCCTTAAACTTGGAGGTTTCATAATGTCATCCGACATGGCCAAATTCCGCGAAAATCGCACGAAGATGAACGAGCGCATTTTCGCGGAGAATTTTACGCCAATCAACCGCTTTTTCAAACTCGATACATCGGCATACGAGGCCGGTGCACTCGGTTCCAAAACCAAAGAGCTAATGGGCTTATCCATCAGCACCGCAATGAGATGCGACGATTGCATCCGCGACCATCTCGATCGCGCCATCTCAGAGGGCGCGACTCGCGCCGAGATAGTCGAGACGCTTAACATCGCCCTCATCGTCGGCGGAAGCATCGTGATTCCGCACCTCCGGCGCGCTTTCGAGGCGATGGACGAGTTGCTCGATAAGCGCGATTAGCTCGACGGCTCGTTGCTGAAACCTATCTGCCCCTTTGCATTCGGATGTTTGTCGGGCGTTTTGATTTCGCCGAAATTCGCCTCGAACTTGCCGATGTTGTCCTCGAGTGCCTTGAGGAGCATCTTCGCGTTCATCGGGGTCATAATTATTCGCCCTTGCACCTTGGCTTTGGGCGCACCCGGCACCATTCGCGCAAAGTCGATGACGAACTCGCTGGGCGAGTGCGTGATGACGGCAAAATTTGCGTAAATCCCCTCGGCGACATCGGGCGGAAGCTCGATTTGCAGTTGCCTCGGCATATTTTCTCTTTCCATCTCTACCTTTCTTTATTTCATGTAAATAATTTTTTTACTAATCGCATCTTGCTCCGCGACGCGCGCGAAAAAAATGCCGGAGCTGACTTCTTCGGAGGGCGTCCAGATGAATTGGTGCAATCCGGTCGTCTCGCCTATGTCCAACGACCCGCCGTCACCACCGAACGATTGGAGCGAGGCCATGCGACGGCCTGATATGTCGAAGATTTCCACTCGGGGGGGCGCAAGACCCGCCCTTACGCCATCGATAGTAATTCGCACGGCGGAGTTAAAGGGATTTGGGTATGCCGAAATCGATATTCTATCGGGGAGCGGCGTGCTTTCCGCGATGTTCCCGTAGAAAAACGAGAGATCGAAGAACCAAATCGCGCCGTTGGCATCGGCTACAACGGCTTTCTCGCCGGAGATACAGACATCGACGAAGGTGCACACATCGGGGGCGTAATAGCCCGAATCAACCACGGAATAGCCGTCTGGGGCGAGTCGATACACATAAAGGCCAGCTCTTCCGGCGGCAATCGCTATCATGCCGCCTTGATATGCCGTTTTGAATGTGAGTGCACCGAGATTTAATGTATTGAGAATCGAAAGCGCACCTTCGGATGAATACCTGAGAAAATGCACCTGCCCGTCGAAATTTGTCGCGATGAAAATTGAATCGATGTCGGTAGATTCGATACCGGAGATTGTTCCCGTGAGACTTATGAAATTCGTCGGGGATGTCGGCGATGCTAAATCCCAAACCGAAACGCCAACCGGATGATCGGCGACGAACAGTGTTGTGGTGTGGGGTGCGACGACATCGAGCACGGTGCCGCCTATCTCGTAATTCGCCAGCAAACTCGCCGCCGATGGCGTGGAGATATCGATTACATGAACACCGCCGGAGCCTGCGCCGACATAAAGCCTGTCCCCGCGAGGGAGTGCAGATCGGCACTGCCCGCCGAGCGTCATGCCGCCGAGGTCGGTCAAAGCCCACGGCTCGTAGAAGTCGATGATTCTCAGTCCGCGTGTCCAATCGGCAAGATAGGCGATGTTATCCTGCGCGGAAATCCATCGGCCTGCGAGGTCGGTGCCCGTAGGGAGAGTTGACCCTGACCACGAGATGCTATCGAGAATGACCGCGCTCCCACCGCAGAGACCTTGAACGGCGTATGCCGTCGGGGATTTTCCGAAGGCGATGATAATATCGCCGCCGGCTGTAATCCCTCTCAGCGGCGCAGTCGGAATTTGAAAATCGAGCCGGACGTTCAGCGAATCGGCGGAGAAAATCGCCACCGCGAGCAGTAGCATAAGAATTAACTGGAATTTCACTCGTTTTCTCCTATCTTTATATGTTAGGTGCTAACAATATATGTCTTTATGGGGGAAATTGAAATGAAAAAATTTAAAATCGCCGCCGCCCTCTCGACCGCTTTCGCGATTTTGACTTACGCGTTTGGGATATTGGGTATTGTTATGATAGTCCTTATTTTCGCGATTCCCGATGCGATGTTCATCGGCGTTCAAGGGTTGAGCATCAACTCGGGCGATCTGTCCGTCGAGGACAGAATCATCGTCTCGTGCTTCGTCGCCGTGACAATTTTTCTGTCGGTTATCTCCGCGCGTTATCTGTCCGGGCTTTTCAAGTCGGTTGGCGAAGCTCTGCCGCTGGGAAAACGAATGAGGCAGTTTGAGAACGGCGGCTATATCGCGATGGCGTGGGCTGTTTATTCTATCGGCGAAAAGATTTCTCTTCCTTTCTTCGCGATGATGTCGGGCACGGATGGCGTCGTGCGCCCGCATTTCAGCGAATCGACAATCCTGCTTTTTTCAGGCTTGGCGATTGTTGTAGTTTGCGCTATGATTAGAAAGCGCGAATGTTAAGTTAAGTGCATTTCTTTCAAGGCTTCGGCGAGCTTCTTCGCGGCCTCTTCGGGTTCACATTCGAGCATAACTCCGCCCTCGCGCCTCTCCGGCGGGAATGTTTTGATAACGCGGGTCGGGGAGCCATCGAGGCCAACTAACGCGGGATCGATGGCGAGGTCTTCGGCGCTCCATTGCTCGATTTCTGCCTTCTTGGACTTCATCATGCCGCGAAGGGAGGGCAGGCGGGGGTCTTTTAGGAGTTTAGTTACGCTGAGAACCGCCGGCGCTTTTATTGACAGAGTCTCGTATCCGGTATCGGTGATTCGTTGGGTGTGGAACTCGCCGTCGCCCCTGTGCTCTATGCTTCTAATGAAAATCGCCTGCGGCCATCCGAGGAATTCCGCGACACCCGGGCCGACCTGCGCGGTGTCGCCATCGATGGCCTGCTGGCCGGTGAATACCAAATCGACATCGCCTATTTTGCGGACGGCGGCGGCCAATGCCGTGGATGTCGCCCATGTGTCGCTACCGGCGAATGCCATGTCTGTGATGAGAATCGCGCTGTCGGCACCCATGGCGATGGTCTCGCGGAGGCTTTTTTCGGCTTGCGGCGGCCCCATCGAGAGCGTGATTATCTCGATACTCGGTTCGGCATCCTTCTTCTGGAGGGCAAGTTCCAAAGCATAGGCGTCGAACGGGTTGATTATCGATGGAACGCCCGCGCGGATGAGCGTGTTGCGCTCGGGATCCATCTTGACATCGGCGGTGTCGGGGACTTCCTTAATACAAACAACAAATCTCATGATCGACCTTTGTCGCGATTCAGTTTGAAGGCATCCGGCAGAAGTTCGCCGAGAGTCCGCTCCTCGATAATTTTCCCCTCGAAGGCGAGCAAAATCGGCGTTTCGGGCATTGCGAACTCGGCGATTACCTGCCTGCATGCGCCACATGGCGGAATTGCGCCAATGGATGAAATTATTAGAACCGCCTCGATAGATTTTGCGCCATCGGCGACGGCGCGGGCGATTGCGTTTCGTTCGGCGCAAATTGTAAGCCCCAAGCTCGCATTCTCGACATTCACGCCGGAGAAGATTCGCCCGCGATCGTCCATCACAGCGGCGGCAACGGAGATGCCGGAGTATGGCGAATAGGCGTTTTCGAGGGCTTGAGCGGCCGCTTCGAGAAGTTTGGATTTGACCTGCTCGTCCATGCTATGCCCTGCCGAGATACTCCATCGAGCGCGTATCGACTTTGACTTTGTCGCCGATGTCTATGAACAGCGGCACTTTGATGACGAGGCCATTTTCTGTCGTGGCGTTTTTCGTCACATTGGAGACTGTGTCGCCGCGGACGGCCGGCTCGGTCTCGGTGATTTCGAGGACTACGCCCGCCGGCAAATCCACATTCAAAGGCTCTCTGCCGAGAAGAAGAATCGTATAGACTTCGCTCTCTTTGAGAAAATATCGGGTATCGCCTATCGCAGTGCGGCTGAAAGCGATTTGCTCGTATGTGTCGGTGTCCATAAAGTGGAAGCCCTCGCCATCTTCGTATAGATATTGCATGTTGCGCGAGGCGAATTCACCCTCGTCGAGCGAGTCCTGCTCGGTGAAGACATTTTCCAGCACCGCGCCTGTGCGGAGGTTCTTGAGCTTCGTTTTGTATTTGCTCCTTCCGCGACCGCGCAGGGACATCTGCACCTCGACAATCTCGAACGGATCGTTTCGATACATGACTTTCAGGCCTTTCCTGAAATCGGAGGGTTTGTATGCCATTCAAACTCCAATCTTTGGTTGTTTTCTGTCGATAGGCATAATTTAGCGGAAATGCGTTGAAATGCAAGCGCTTTTTCTTTAAGCGCGCGACGGGGGCGTCGGCCCCACCTGTGATTTGATAAATCACAGGTGGGAGCGAAGTAGTCGGCTAAAGATTTAGGCTCGTGGAACAATCTCGCCCGACTACTTCGCTGGCCGTTTACGGCCGCCGACGCCCCCGGAGCGCGCTAATGTGAAAATCGATTTATATGCGCCAGACCACCCTCCGCCGCTGGCACCCGTAGGACGCCTGCAGGCCCGCCCTAATACCCGCGAATCTTCTCTAAAAGCGCTTTCTCGCGGTGGCCGGGGAGTCTTCGGTATGTCGAGAATTGCATTGTGTATGTCGCACGGCCTTTGCTCAAATTGCGTAGCGATGTCGAATACCCGAACATCTCCGCCAGCGGAATTGTCGCATCGACAATCTTATCGCCTTTGCGGTCGCCGACATTCTCGATATGCGCGCTACGAATCGCGAGGTCGTTGAGAATCTCGCCGACGTTGGCCTCCGGCACGACAACCTCCACGGCCATCACCGGCTCGAGAATAATCGGGCAGGCTTCGTTGAGAGCTTTGCCGAAAGCCGTCGCGCCGGCCACGCGAAACGCCATCGCAGTGGAGCTGTCCTCGCTCCATCGCGCAGACTTGAGCCTCGCACCGACATCGAGGAGCGGATATCCGGCGATAGGCCCGGACTCGAGCGTGTCTCGAATTCCCGCCTCGATAGCCCTGCGGAACTCCATCGGGAAGTCCGCGTCGTCGAAGGCGTCGATATATTTGAAGCCCTCGCCCCTCTCGCGCGGGAAACACTCTATTTTCACGGAGGCAAACTGCACCGACTCGCCGAGACTCCTATCGACGGTATATTCATGCGATGCACTCTCGATAATCGTTTCGCGATATGCCACCTGCGGAGTGCCAACATTCGCAGTCACATCGAACTCACGAATCAGCCTATCGACTAAAATTTCGAGGTGAAGCTCGCCCATTCCGGAAATAATCGTCTGGCCGGTCTCCTTGTCTTCTCGGACTTTGAACGTAGGGTCTTCTTCTTCGAGGCGAAGAAGCGATTCGTTCAGCTTTTTCGAGTCCGCCGTGGATTTCGGCTCGATTGCCACAAAAATCACCGGCTCGGGGAAAATCATTGCCTCGAATGCAATAGGGTGTTTAGGGTCGCAGAGCGTATCGCCCGTCTTAACATCTCGAAGCCCCGCCACGGCGACAACATCCCCCGCAAATGCCTCCTCCAAAGGCTCCCTGCGGTCGGAATGCATTTGGAAAATTTTGCTTATTCGTTCTCGTTTGCCCGTGCGAGGGTTCAAAAGCCCGAGCTTCTTATCGATTCGCCCGCTATAAACACGAAGGAAAACCAACTTGTTGACGAACTTGTCCGTCGCTATTTTAAAAGCCAGTGCGCTAGTGGGGGCATCGGGGGAAAGCTCGCGCGATACGGGCTTCTCCGTTCCCGGAGCGATGCCTTCAACGGGGGGGACATCTGTGGGCGCGGGAAGATAGTCCACAATCGCGTCCATAAGAAGCTGGACACCGGTGAAATGGAGCGAGCTTCCTGCAAGAACGGGAAGGATGCGCCGCTCGATTACTCCGCGCCGAATCGCCGATTTAAATATCTCCGCCGTGATTTCGCCGTCATCGAAAAATCCTTCGAGCACGGCCTCGTCGAACTCGCTGAGCACATCGACAAGCTCCTGACGGCGCTTTGCGAACTCCTCGGCGAATTTCTCGGGAATATCGCCCTCGACAAAAGCTTCGCCGAACGACTCGGGATCGAATTTTACGAAAATTCCGCGGACAACATCGATAATTCCCTCGAACTCATCGGCCTCGCCAGCGGGGAAATTCACGCACAGCGGTCTCGCGCCGAGCCTCTCGACCATGGATTCTACTGCGCCCTCGAAATCTGCGCCGGTTCTGTCCATTTTGTTTACAAACGCAATTCGCGGGACTTTATATTTCTCGGCCTGCCGCCAAACCGTCTCGCTCTGGGGTTCGACGCCGCCCACTGCGCAAAACACCGCCACCGCGCCATCGAGAACGCGGAGCGCGCGCTCTACCTCGATAGTGAAATCCACATGCCCCGGAGTATCTATGACGTTAATTTGGTGCTCTCGCCAAAAGCAAGTAGTAGCCGCGTCGGTGATGGTGATTCCGCGCTCGCGCTCCTGCTCCATCCAGTCCATCGTGGCCGAGCCGTCATCGACCTCGCCCATGCGGTGTATCTTCTTGGAATAGAAGAGGATGCGCTCTGTCGTCGTAGTCTTTCCGGCATCTATGTGCGCCATGATGCCGATATTCCGTATTTTATTCAGGGGCGTTCTCATAATTCTCACCGTGTCATGTTGTTTTTCGGCGAGTAAGATAATCGAAATCCCCGCCATTTGCAAGCGGGGATTTTCATGAAGCCAAAGTTTTGGGTGTCTTGTCTAATGGTCGTGGGCGTGGGCGGCCTCGGCCTCCTCGAAGGTCTTGTAAGTCGCGCCGGCAGGGTGCTCGGGAGGCGCATAAATCGAATACAGCTTAAGCGGCTCATCGCCGATGTTAATCACATTATGCCAATAACCCCCCGGAATGAAAATCGCCCAATCATCCTCGACTTTCTTGTCAAACTCGAACTTGTCCTTGGCCTCGCCCATCATAACGCGGGCGATGCCGCTCTCGATTCTGATGAACTGGTCGATGTCGTCGTGCATCTCGAGGCCAATCTCCCCACCAACGGGGATGGACATGAGCGTCATCTGCATAGTGTTTCCCGTCCATTTCGCCGTGAGGAAGAGATCGTTTTCGAGCGTAATCTTCTCAATATCGACAACCCACGGGCGATTATCAAAGCTCTCTTCGGCTATAGCGACAGCACATAGGAAAACCGTAATGACTATAAGTGTCTTTAAGATAATTCTTTCCACGTTTTCCTTCTGTAATTTTAAGACAATATCAACTTATCGAATCAATACTCTTCGACATCCGGAAGCTCGCCGGTTTTCTCCCAATGCTCGTAGAGGGGAATCAGCGAAACTGCGCCTTCTTCGTATGGATCGCCCATAGTAGTGACAACATTGAATTCCTTCGTGCCCTCGGGCCAGAAGACTATCGGGAAATCTTCTCCCGCCCAGTCGCCGGAAGAGTTTATAAAGGTCTCGCTTGAGTTGGAGAGATAGAACATCATCGGGCCTTTGCCTTTGTATTGGTAGAACCCGACCTCGTTGAAGTGAGCGAACTCGAAAGTCACCTCGCCACAGAGAAAGCCATCTTCTACGAACAGCTTTTTCTTGACGTTGCGCATTCCGGGAGTCTCGTTTTCGAGAGTCTCGCCCTCGAGATAATCGTTAATGAGTTGAACGAAGTCATCGGCTGTATAGTCATCATCGGTGTTGCCCGAAGAAAAAATATTCCGATAGACTATCGTTCCCTTGCCGCTACCGTCGGGCTGGATTTGCCATGTGTATTGCTTCTCGGCGAAAGAGAGGCATCCGACCGTTAGCACGGCCACTGCGGCGATGAGGAGTGTCGCGAGGATTTTTTTCATCTTCCCTCCAAAAATAAGGGTGAAGTAGCAAAGACAATCAAAATAGGCCTGCGCCGGCTATGCGCGGGGCCGGAATAATCGGCATAGATTGCGCTTTCGCGGCCTATTCGTCGGACTGTTCCTTCGAGGAAACGGCCCTTTTTGCTCGAGCGCGCGCCTCGCGGACAATTTCCTCGAGTATCTTGTCCTCGGCGGCTTTACGCGAAGAGTCAATAATGAAGAGCAACCCCAACGACGAGATTCCAAATATGACACCAAACAAAGTAACCTCCTTATTCTAATAGATACACATTACACAATATAACCATTTTGCGCAGTTTTCAAGCCCTTTATTTCTTCGATAATAAAAAGGCGGAACTAATCGTTCCGCCTTTCGGGGGGAGGTTGGTTCGACTATTCTTACTTCTTATGCGGGGGAGGTGAGTCTTTATGTAGCATTTTCCCCTCGGGACGCCCCATTCCCTCACGATGTTCGGGGCGCTCTCTGTGAAGCTCTTTGAGGCGCGTCCTCTGCTGGTCGGTGAGGATGTCCGCGATGTCGAGTTCGTGCTCGATGCGCTGGACATTGAGCTTGCCCTCGATGCCGTGAACCTTCTCCGCCTGCGAGATGACAGCCCTGCGGTTAGGCTTGTCGGCGTCCATCATGCGCTTTAGTTCGAGGCGTTCCTTCTCGAGGTTCGCTCGAAGGTCGATGGCCTTCTTCTCCATCTCATACTTGAGGTCCTTGAATTGTTCGATTTGCTCGTCGGTGAGCTGTAGCTCGTCGGCCAACATCATGAGGTTGTGGCCTCCTTGATGCCCCTCGGGCTTCATTTGGCGTTGTGCCATGAGGCTTCCGGCGAAAAGCACAGCCGACAGGATCATTACAATTGTCCACCTTGTTCCGTTCATGTCGTCTCCTTATTTGGGTTTTCTGGAAGGCCTGCCGGGATGTCCTTCTCCGTCGGGCCTCCCCATATCGATAATATTATTGATTTCTCTTTCGAATATTCTATCGAACAGCAAGAATCTCGCCTTCTGCTCGATTGTAAGTATGGCGTTCGCTTTGTCGATGAACTCGGCTTTCGAAGCCGTTCTTTCGTCGCGTAGAGTCATCACCGAGTCCACCGCCGCAGAGAGCGCCGTCCGGTTCGGAGACTCCTCATCGAGAATAGTTTCGATTCTGTCGAGAATCCGCCTCTCGTGCTCGTGGAGTGCTTTCATGCGCGATTCGTGCTCGTTCATCGCGGGGAAGAATGCCATCGACTGCTCCTCGCTCAAATCGAGAAACTCGACGAGCTTCCACATGCGAATCATGCTAATTCGCTCGCGGAGATGCGCTTTCGGGCCGGTATGTCCGTGCTCGAATTGCGCAAGCGCGCATGATGCGAGCAATAACGCGATTGCCATAATAGTAAATTGCTTTTTCATCATGTCTCCCTGTCCGGGTAACCCATTTCATCCATTATCTTAAGAATCTCAGCGGCCTCTTCGTCGGTAAGGCCATCGATTTTGGAGTTCACATCGGTCGAGCGGTAGTCTTCGTATGCTTCTGCAATCTCGCCCGCCGGAACATTGATGAGGATCGTCAGCGCGAACTGCATGTCCACATCGCCGGCGGATATCGCCTTGACGAGGACGTCCTCCGCGCCATACTTTTCGTAAAGCTCGTCGCCATATTTGGGTGCTTCGACTACAATCATATCGGGCACGGACTGGACGAGAAGCCCCACCAACATGGCAACAAGCACAGCGGCCACGCCAAGCGCGGCTTTGAACGCCGGCCTCAGCTCGAACCACATCATCTTCCGCGAAACTCTCTCGCCCCTCAAAACCCTTTCCGAGAGCGCGGAGACTTCCGCCTCCGTAAGCTTCGGAATCGGGTCGCGCTCGAGAAAGCGGCGCATTTCGCGCTCTGCATCGCTGAAGTTCTGAATTCGCTTATCCATTGTGAGCCTCCACTATCGCGCGGATTTTCTTGACACCCTCGTGAATCTGCGCCTTGACAGTGCCCTCTGATTTTTTCAATGCCTTGGCGATTTCGGCGATGGGCAGTCCCTTCTCGAAACGCAGGACGAATACCGCACGCATCTTGGGCGACAGCGACAACATCGCTTCGCGGACGAGACGCCGGTCGTCTTTCTCTTCGAGGTCGGCGAGCGCAGAGCGAGAATCCGCAGAGATGATGTTATCGTCGATTTCCACGAAAGTAGCTCGCGAGCTTCGTCGAAGAAAATCGCGAGAGACGTTGGCGGCGATGGCATAAAGCCATGTCGATAGCATTGCGTCTCCGCGGAATTTTTTAATGTTGTCGAGCGCTTTCACGAAAGTCTCCTGTGTAATATCGAGTGCGTCATCCCGATTGCCGGTCATGCGGAAAGCCAGCCCGAAGACATTTTCCTGATTATCTCGGATGAATTTCTCGCCGGCTGTCCGGTCGCCGCGTTTTAAAAGATCGAGGAATGCCTCATTTTGAGTTTTAACTACCATTCTCGATTATTTGGACGGCCAAGTCGGCAAAAGGTTTAGTGGTTTGGACTATTTTGTTTGGAAGATGTGCATTCGGGTTATTCCTACCCCGAAAAACTGCCAACTGACAAAATCCGGCAACATATCTTGGACAACGAAACCGGCGTCGTCGGCGATGGGTTTCATGGTCGGCGGGAGAATGAGGCGCGCCTGAAAAATCGGGACGTCGAGAATCTCGCCTTCCGTGCTCTCAAAGGGCGGATAGACTGCGATGACATTGCCATAGCTCCATTCGCCCGGCGGGCCGGTCAGTGCCCTCCGGACGGATGTCTCGAACGAAGCGCGAATAACGAGCGGCTTTTCCTTAATATATATGACGGCTCGCTCGCCGGAGCGAAGAAGAACCCCATCTTCGGCGGGGTCGATGTTCATCGACTGGAAGATGCGAATGGAGTCCATCGGCCAATTGGGGAAAAGGACTATGCTGTCGGCGTCATGGGAAACTCTGAGCGACGCGATGAAGACAATCTGCGCCATCGTGTCCATCACAACGGCATCGATATATGCGTATTCGATTTCGACGCCCTGCTCGATTTTGAATGCTGGCGTCCCGGGAGGCGGCGCCGGACGAAACGCAAGAGCACTCACGGCAGTAAAAGCGATAATCAGGAAAAACGGTAATTTCGAGCGCATAGTATCACCCCATAGGGATTACGATTCACAAACGGACAAAATCAACTCGAAATAATCTTTACGAAAAAATGGCGGTCGCGCGGGCCGTCGAACTCCATGAAAAAAATCTTCTGCCACGTGCCGAGAAGCAATCTTCCGGCAGAAATCAAGACTGTCGTGCTCGCACCTACAAGCGATGCTTTGATGTGCGAATCGGAATTACCCTCGGCATGGCGATAATCGCCGCTCTGCGGAACTTGTTTCTCAAGAAACGTGAGGACATCTCTCATCACATCGGGGTCGGCACCCTCGTTGACTGTGATGCCAGCGGTTGTGTGGGGGACATAAATAACCGCGATTCCATCATCCGCCGTGACCTTCCCGACAGCTTCGGCGACTTTCGCGGTGATATCGACAGCGCAATTGCGCGAATGCGTCCGAATATCGAAGCGCTCGATGCTCAAATTCTGACCTCGATGTAATATCTCTCGCGGAGCCTTTCCAAATGCCTGTCGATTAGCCTCTTGATTTTGAACTGCTTGGCAAAGTCCTCGATAATATCGTAATCTTCGTCGATGGTCAACTCCCTGCCCTCGCGCTTTGCCACAATGCGGTAGATTTCGAATACCATCCCGCTCTCGAAGGGGCCGAGTATCTCGCCCTCGTCGGCGGTTCGTATCTGAGCGGCGAGATCCCTCCCGAGCGCGGAAACGATTATCCACTCGAGGTCTCCGACGTATGTCATCTCCTGCGGCGAACCGAAATGTTCGATGATACTTTCGAACTCGACCTCGCCAGAAACCGCCAGCGTGCGAGCAGAATCCGCCAAAGCTACAATCTCCTCGAATCTTTCGAGAGGAATTTCGGCCTTGACGAGAATGTGAGCAATCGTCGCGCGGCCTCCGGAGCGGCCGATTAACTTCATCACGTGATAGCCCATCGGCGTTTTGACCGGCCCGCCGATCTCATTGAAATCGAGCGAGAAAGCCATAGAGTCGAGCGCGGGCGTGAGGTCGCCGCGCGAAAATGTGCCGAGAAGTCCGCCCTTTTCAGCTGTCGTTGGATCTTCGGACATATCCGCCGCGAGCCGGCTGAACTCCTCTCCGTTGTCGAGCCTGGACATGATATCGTCGAGTTTCGCAAGCGCGGATTGCCTTTGTGCCGAATCCGGAGTGACCTCGATTGCAATCCCGTCGAGAAGGACTTCGGCGGGCGCAAGCGGAAGACTGTCTCTATATATTTGGTAGAAGGTATCGACATCCTCCCAAACGACATCGACACGGCCAAAATTGCGCTCTACATAATAC
>OMKS01000500.1_pt1 | contig 36417 bp, 38 predicted proteins | sample 1674721 | NCBI WGS metagenome assembly OMKS01 (sample SAMN06264996, study PRJEB25208) | sediment metagenome | isolation source: hot spring sediment | place: USA: California | collected 2014-09-02 | reverse complement strand
ATCGAACTCTACGACCGCAAGCTCATCAGCCGCTCCAGCCTTCAGCTCAAGATGGACCTGGACCCGGACATCGAGGCCGCCAACCGCGAGACCGAACGTAAGAACATCGACCTGATGGATGAAAAACAGGTGAAACCGGTCGTCGATATGGTGGTTTCCGGAATCATGAGTGTGCCCAGCGCCAGAAAGATGCTCGGTATTCCCGCTGACGGCAATGATCTCGATACCGAGGCACACAATCACTATACAGAGGAACTGGAAGCAACGGCGGCAACTTCCCTGTGTGATGAATGCAGCCACTTCAATCCCGATGCCAACCGCTGCCGGGTACACAACACCGAGCGCACTTTCGATTCCCCGGCCTGCAGATTCATTGACCGCCGGGAATCCTGACCATGCCTTCCGACCTTAAAGAACGCATTCAGGCGGCAACGCTCAAAAGTCTGAAATCCCGTAACCGCTACAACGATTCCATTACCGCCCAACTGACTCAGTCCCTCAACAAGGCTGAACAGGAAGTGGCTCAGGCCATATTGAAATACCGCAGTCTTGGATCTCTGCCGGACAACAAGCTGGCTGCGTTGAAAGGTCTGGAGAAACTTCAGGGCGAGCTGGACGATGTTCTGCGTCAGTTGAAGCGTGACCAGACGCTCGTCTTCCGCAAGAGCACCAAGGACGCTTTCAAAGGCGGAATCGCTCAAAGCATCAGCGAACTGACATCCGCATCACTGCCTTTCTATGCCGACCTCAAGCCTGAAGGTATCGATAAACTGGCCACCAAAGTGTTCACAATCGTCGACACCAATGCCCTCGACTTCATGACGCAGTACAACCTGACTCTTGCCGGTGATGTCCATCGTGAGCTGTCAGATGGTATCAAACGGACAATCATGAGCGGGATAGCCACAGGCAAAGGCGCGGATGATATTGTCCGGGACCTTGGCAAGGTGATCATCGACAAGGACTCCTTCAGGCAGGCTGGCAGTCGAGTGTTCAGCAAGGCGCAGTACCGCATGGAAATGATTGCCCGGACTGAGGTGTTACGGGCACACAACATGGGGCGGCTTAAATTTCATGAGCGCGTCGGCGTTCAGAAGCTTGAATGGATGGCCATGAATGACGAGAGAACCTGCCCGGTGTGTGGTCCTCTCGACGGCAAAACATTTCCCATCGACAAATTCCCCCAACAACCCGCACATCCGCATTGCCGCTGCACAAACCTTGTCGCGTGGCCTATGAGTATCTGCGGCTCCGACTTGTCTGCACAGGCGGCACCCAAGGCTTCACAAGGCGATGCCTGCATACTGCCCCCGCATGCGCTGGAGGGAATGGCCGATGCGCAGGCGAAAGAGAACGCCAAACTGAAGGATGCGTTTGAAAAGGGAAATGCCGATGACCTTACGGCTCTCACCGTAAAACAGCTCCAGACACTTTCCAAAGAGAACGGTATCTCGATTGCCCGCACCAAAGCCAACTTCATCAAACTGCTTGATCAGGCAGAACCGGGAATAGACCACAGCACACTTTCAGGAGCCGGACTGAAGGCAAAGCTCAAAGAGCACAAGATCGGGCTGCTTCGGACAAAGGAAGATCTGATCGGACTGTTATCTCAAAAACAGGCACAACTCATTGCCCAGCAGATGTCCAAACTGCCACCGGTGGAAGGACTCGATGGCATGCCAGTATCCCAGCTCAAGGAGATGGCCAAAAGTAACGGCATCTCCCTGAATATGACCAAGCAGGAGACCATCGAGTTACTGGACAAACTCGAGCCGGGCATCGACCATACCTCCCTTAAGGGAAAGGAACTGCTGGCAAAGAAAAAACAGTACGGAATCGGCATTCTGAAAAACAAGCAGCAGCTCGTTGAGGCACTCCAGAAAAAGGCCGGAACGGATCTGGCGGAGTCAGCCAAGAAGAAAGCCGCAGATGAAGCCAAACAGCTTCTGGTTAAAAAACAGAAAGAGCTGGTCGAAAAGGCGGCGGCCGGAGTTCAGCTGCCGGAATCTCCGTTGGACTACACAAGTTTTATTAGCCAGGTATCTGATGCGGAAAAAGCTCTGGCATCCGCTAAGGAACTGCCTCAGGAATTGCTTGCCGGGCACGCCAAGGAAATCGCTCTCAAAAAGCAGCTCTTTCAGGAGCAAATTTCCAAACTCAAGTCCTCGGAACTCAAATCCATCGCCAAGGATTCGCAGCTAAAACACTGGCAATGGGCAAGCAAGGATGACCTCGTCACGCTCTTTACTGAAACCGATCCCGGGAAGATCGGTGAAGCGCAATCCAATATCGAGAGCAAATGGCAGAAATGGGCTGAAAAGCATGGCGGCAAAAAAGCGAAGACGGCTCCTGCAAAAGAGAAAAAACCAACGCCTAAACCATCTGTTGAACCTAAACCCAAACCACCGTCCTTTGCCCAGAAAGGCACTGAATTTGAAAGCGCCGATCAGAAATGGAATGAAAAATCAGCAACTGGAAAATTCAATAAGTCAGGCAAGGCCAATGTCGGTGGAGCGCATGAAAAAGAGTTCTGGACCGATGAGAATGGCGACAAGTGGCTGTTTAAACCGGCCAAGAACGCCAAGGACAACTTCATCGCTCATGGTGAGGAAGCCGCATATAAAATCGGCCGTCTGATCGACCCGGATGCGATCGAGGTGAGAAACATTCAGCTGAATGGCAGGACAGGTTCCATTCAGAAATGGCGCACGGACTTGAAATCAGAAATCGACTTCAGGAATATACTGCCGGAGGACTTGACCACCGTTGAGTTTGAACAGCTGCAGCGGGAACATGTTATCGACTGGCTTATTGCAAATCATGACGGACACTCCAAACAGTTCATCCGTGGAAGAAACGGTCATGTCTATGGCATCGACAAGGGGCAGGCGTTCAAGCACCTCGGCAAGGACAGCCTTTCTCTTGATTACCATCCCAACAGCGCCTTTGGTGAAGAAGAGCCTTTTTACAACAAGGTCTTTCGGGCAGCCAAGGATGGCAAGGTCAACTTCGACCCTCAGGTTACCCTGAAATACATTCAGGAAGTCGAAAAGATATCTGACGACACTTACCTCGATATCATCCGGCCCTATGCCGAGGGACGTTTCGGAAAAGACAAAATCGGGCTGGATAAATTCTATGAGCAGGCGCTTCAGCGCAAACATGACCTGCGGAAGGATTTCGAGCAATACTATGGTGAGGTATTAGGCCGGAAAGATTTCAGTTTTTCATCACTGCAGACAAAGCCCGGAATCAAAAAGCTGCTGCAGGAAGCGGATGAGAAAATCATCGATGACGCCGGTAAACTCGGATGGCAGGGAAAAACGCTGCCGTTTGACAGTGGCGATGTCGAAGACCAAAACGCGCTGATATTCACAGAGACCTTCAAAGGCAAACAACGAACTGTTGTCAAAATGAAGATCCGACCGGATACGGATTCCAAAATCACCGCTCTGCTTCGGGAGCAGCTGGATCTTGTCGAAATCAAGAAAGGCCACCCTCTGCAGGACGACACCTTTTTCCCGACCATTCTGGAAGCCGTCAAGAACGTCAACTTTCATGTCGGTGACGGGAACTATAACCGGACCAAGCTGGCGAAAGCGGAGAAGCTTCGAACCCGGTTGCTTGTGCTTGCCCGCAGTAAAGATCCGGAAGTCAAAAAGATGGCCGACAGCTACATCAAATGGCTGGATGAGATCAAAGAGGCAGTCGACTGGGACCGAGCCACCAACGGTGTCTTCGAACAGTACCTTCCTGAATTGCCGAAACAAGCTAAACCCAAGAAGCCAGACTTCAAGGTTACCAAAGGCAAGGTCACTCACACCAAGAGACGCATCAGCGGCGGCAAAATCACTGTTGAGATGGATGATGTCGATAATTACGGGATGTTCAACCGGGACTCGAGGATGCAGGACGGCCTTCAATTCACCGCCGATTTTGACGACGGTACACGTCTGAAATACCGCCCATGGGACAATACAAACCTTTATGCCCAGCGAGGAGAGCTGGAGATTGTGATCGATGGTGATGCCAGTGGCAAGAAAGTCGAAGCTCTGATGACCAAACTGGAAAAACTCGGCATCGATGCGCGGATTTCTTCCCCCGAGAACGCCGAGCAGATGTATCTGGAAAAGATGGCTTACATCCGAAAGGTGGACCACACCGCAGAATACAAACGCCTCCAAAAAACGCTGGATGACCGCGATGCATCAGTCAATGAACGGGTCCAGACTCTTCGTGGTTTCTGGCAGAAGGAACTGAATGTCGATGATATTACCAAGCTGCCGGATTATGACCCGATGGGCGCGTATCAGGCCGGGTTTCTCGATCGCGGTCTGAAAGGCGGATACCGCCACCAGTACCGGTTCGACATTACCGAAGAAGATCTGGAAAAGAAAATGAAGGATTACTCTCTGGTCCACCGCCTCACCAATAATGAAGGCATGTCCGGGTTCATCGAAACCATCCTTGAAAACAATGGTGCTATGGTCAGTACGGTCGAAAAGATGCGTATGGGAGTGCCTCCCGGCGGCATGTCCCCGGTGGCGGACATGCAGACAGGCGGAGCCAGTTATTTCTTTACCCGGATTCAGAAAAAACCAACCCGCGATGCCCCTCCGGCTCTTTATTTCAAAAAGAGCATGCTGCGGCGCATGGATGCGATCAGCTACAGCCACGATGCCTATGGCAAGGTTGTGGATGATTATGTCCGGAGAAATCGTGGTAACAACATCGACGACTGGAAAAACTTTTCGAGCAAGAGCGGCAATGAGACCATCTTCAAGTATTCGGTGACGTTGCTGGATAACATCGAATACATCGTCGCTAATTCGGCCGCTGAGCGTCAGAAAATTATCAAGAGCTTCACCTCCCGTGGGATCAAGAAGCTGCCCGACGGCCGCAAGATAGAAGACATCGTTCATACATCGAGCACATGGAACACGAGGAAATGATATGGAAAACATAATTGCAGAGGAAAAAGCCCGAATCCAGAGGCAGTTTCATTGGCTCAATGAGCGCGGCTGCCGCTTGCAGATCCGGGAACGTGGCGGTGAAAACTTTATCGACACCATTACCGCAGAACTGACGGTTACAAGGATTGCACCGCATTTTGATGCCGCTGGGAAAATCATCCGAACAGATTTCTGGTTGCTATGGAAGGAGCTCGGTTATCAGGAAGGTTTCAATTACAGCCATACGATCAAGGTCGTCAATGTATCCGTGGACGACACGCTGACGGCGCAATCAGGTGGATCTGAAATCAATGCATGGCTGATTGTCGAGCTGACCGATGATCTGGACCGCATTTACAACCTTGAAATGATCGAGCCCGTTTCCGAACCGGCTCATGCTAAGCAGTGGGAGGCATGGCTGGCATTCAGAAAAAACAACCGGGATCTGCTCCAGCGCATCGATTCCGAGATCCTTGCCGAACACATCAAGATTGCGGAGGACTGGCAATGAAGCTGAGATACATGATTGATTCCATCCTCGTTGATCCCAAAGCGGCAATTCCGGAATATCGGCCTGTCGGCGTTTGGGTGCAAGGTCCCGGCTCGGGCCTTGATATTGAAATGTTCTATCCGGACTCCAGCCGAGGCGACATTCAGGATCGTCGTGAGCAGGCTGACTGGGTTATCAATCGTCTGGTTGAAAGCGGTGTTTTGACCCTCCCTGAAGATTTTCTGGAGTATCACCGCCAGAGCCGATCTCCCTACGACGGCGCATTTTCCGAACAGGTCGAAACAGAGGAATACCCGTCTATAACCGCCTGCGGACTTGCTGTTTTGCAGTCTTTGAAGATTCCCGCCTAAAAAAGCAGACGCCTTTCCGACACATTTCAAAGCCTTCCGGTAAGTAATCGCTGAAACCTCCCGCTCGCCCGGTGCGATCGGGGCAAATAACAGTGATTGAACCGGAGAATTTGATGGAAATGTTTGCCACTGACCTGGAAAGGCTGGCGTTCCTCCTTGAGGCAGATGCGGCGCTCGCTATCGATCCTGACGAGCTCGGGACCGATGCAGCCGAACAGAAGGCTCTTGAAGAGCAGCCCCCGGAGAAACGCCCCAAGTACATAACCAATTACATCGGCAGCAAACAGAAACTGGTCGACTGGATCTGGCGTAACACCCCGGACGGAGTTTCCTCCGTTCTGGATGCCTTTTCCGGCTCGGCCGTTGTTGCTTACATGTACAAATCCAAAGGGCTGCGAGTTTTTGCCAATGACCGTCTTCGCTACAGTCACCACGCAGCCAAAGCCATTATCGAAAACAGCTCGACGAGGCTGTCCGAAGCAGAGATCGAAAAACTGCTGGCAGACAACCCCAAAGCCAAAACCTTTGTTCAGGACAATTTCAAAGGGATCTTCTTTGCCAAAGGTGTCCACGCACTCATCGACTCGTTGAGAGCCAATTGCGACGATCTGTCCGGTTACAAAAAGGACATCGCGCTGTTTGCTCTCGGCAAAACCTGTATGAGCGGCAAAGGCGGATTCGGCCACTTCTCGTCTTCCACCGACTATGGGAAACGGCAGGACACGCCTGAAGAATTCAAAAAGCGCCTGAAAGCGAATATCGAACGGATCAACGCCCTGATATTCGATAACGGCAAGGAGAACAAAGCCTATCGCGGGGATGTTAACGAGATCCTTCCCAAGGTGAAGGCTGACCTCGCTTACTTTGATCCGCCGTATGCCACCGAGTTTTCGACCACCAATTACGAAAAAGCCTATCACTTTGTCGAAGGGCTGATGACCTATTGGGACGGCCTGACCATTAAGGCCGATACCAAGGTCAAAAACTACGAAACCAGCCATGTGACTGTGACCAAGGGCAACGCCTCCGACTTCTTTCAGGAATTTCTCGGCAACGCCACACATATCCCGCACTGGCTCATTTCTTACCGTGATCATGCCTATCCGAACGAACAGCAGATGAAAAAGATCATCGGCGGTCTGGGACGTCAGAGCCGGATGAAGACCAAGGATCATAAGTATTCGATCACCTCCAAGCATGGAGAGGCTTCCAGCGCGAAAGAACGTCTTTTCGTTTGTCTGAAAGGAAGCCGGTCTCATGCGGACTCCGATCAGGCGGCAAAACCTGTTCCGATGGCTGCCGCAGCCAATATCCATACCTCCATCCCGGTGGAGCTCTGCCTCGATGAAAATGCAGGGCTGAACACCGAAGCGATGAGCGGAGGATTGCCGGGTGATCCCCAGTTTACCTTCATCCTCTGTCGAACCGGCACCAACCGAAATGGTGACCACTTCACCGCTGAAGAGCTGGCCACGAGGCACATGACCGTCATCAACAAGAAAGTCGACCTGCAGCACTCGCAGGAGTTTGGCGACATAGTCGGCGGGATTGTGGCGGCTGACTATCTGGAGGATGAAATCGGCGGCCGGGTGGAATGCGTGGGTGAACTCTATACCGGAGACACGCCCAATGCCCAGCTGGCCTACAAGCTCATGAAGCGAGGCATCATCACGCAGGTATCGATGGAGTGTGATTACGAGGAAGGTGAATGCTCCGTTTGTAAAAAGCGCTTCAAGAACAAATCCGATTACTGCACCCACCTCAGAAAATTTAAGGGCCGTGAACTTGATGGAAAATCCGTCTTCGAGATTCTTCACGGCGTGACTTTTACGGGTCTGGGCCTGCTGGACCGCAAAGGGGCAGATGAAAATGCCCGCATTCTGCAGGTGGCGTCGGTTCAGGACCCATCTGCCCCACACCAACCCAAAGGAGATCCAATTATGGACGAAAAAACCAAGAAACCAGATGAGTCGTCCGCCGACGCCGCTAAGAAAAAACAGGAACGGCAGGAAGACAATCCGGCTCCCGGAGGCGAGCTGGAAAAGGAAAACCGCCAGCTGAAAGCTCAGGTGGCTGAACTTCAAAAACGCATTCAGGAGCTGGAAGCCGAACAGAAGGCTGCCGCTTCGAAAGCCCGTGCTCACAAACTGATCTCAAAGCTCGAAAAGCAAGGCATGGACTTCGGCGAGGACCGCGACACCGAACTCAAGCGTCTGGCGGAACTGTCGGATGACGCTTTTGCCGCCACCGAGGCCGCCTATGAAAAGATGGCCAAAAGCAACAAGGCGGATGCCAAGGCTCAGCCGGAACCGGAAAAGGAGCCTGACAAGCAGAAGTCCAAAGCATCGAGCGAAACACCCATGCGCAGTTCAGCCGGGGTGAGACCGCACGATGTGGATGACCGCAAGCTCTCCCTCGAGGATCGCCTGCGCAGCGGCTTCATGGCTGCCTACAACAACCGTGTCGGTAACGAATCGAACGAAACCGTGGAAATCAACTAACAAGGAGAAGAGCTATGTCTTTTATCAATCCATGTCACAGGGGCCTCGCTTACGGTGACGGCTATATGCAAGGCGATGGTCAGCTTGGTCATCTGGTGAGTCTGGCGGGAAACGATCTGTTTTCAGTCAACACCGATCCGGAGGTCCGTTCTTTCGGCATCCTGATCAAGGATTACGCAGGCACTGAAATGCCCGGCATTTACTGCAATGGCGGTGTGTACGAAACGGATGTCTTCGAAGGGACGATCAATCCCGGGGACGACCTGAAGGTGTCGGCCACTGGCAAGTTGACCGGCGGAAACATCGGGAATGACGAGTATGTCATCGCTCAGGCCATTTCCGTCCAGAGCGGCGTTTTGAAATTCAAACTGCTTATTTAACCACAGGAGCTTATGCACATGAAGAACAACCCAATGAACATTCACAGCCAGGAATACATGGAGACCATGGCAAGGCTCATGAGTGAAGCTCTTGAGTCCCCGGAAGGGATGCAGGCGTTGGCTGCTGCAATTGCCGCTCCGATCGAACAGGAGATCCGGCGCAAGGAAATCTCCTCGCTGCTGCTCACCAAACACACGTTGCCCAAGGGGGAACGTCCGCTTTACCAGAAAAAGCCGACAGTTAAAGCCCACTGGATCAGCAAGGACGGTGAAGCTCAGGAACAGGAGATCGGCAAGGATGAAGTCGAGTTTCCGACCAACCGCATCCATTCCAATCCAATGGTGGATATCTCCGTTCTCAAGAACGGCAACATCGGCACGCTGATGGATATCCAGACCAGTGCCTCGGACGCCATTCGAAAAGAGATGGACCGCAGAACCATCTCTGTCTTGTCGGCTGCAGTTCCGGCTGCCAACACCGTTGAAGTGGCCGGAAACACACTGACCGAGGAAGCCCTTAACGAGGCGATCTCCATCATCGAAGACCTTGAGCTTTCGGTGAAGTATATCGTCATGCGGGGTCGCCGTTTCAATGATCTGCGCGGCTGGGATCTTGATCCTCAGACCAAGCTGGAGCTACGTCAGAAAGGCGTGGTCAAAAACTACGGCACTGGCGGCATTCTGCTGACGGCATCCATGCCCCTCGATGAAATCCTGATTATTCCGGATGAAGAAGTGGGAAAAATGCCGGTCCGCGAAAAGCTTAAAGCAGAATCCATTGACCAGAAGACCCGCTTCAAAACCGGCTGGCTTGTCTGGTCCGAAATCGGTCAGGGCATTACCCGCCCGGACATTTTGGCCCGAGTGAAACTTGGTGTTTAATGCTGAAGGAGGAATCATGTTGACGATAAAAAATGTACGCCCCGGCATTCTCATCATCCCGGATGCCGGACTGAAATTGCTACCCGGAGAGGTTGCGCCTGTTGAAGAACAGACAGACCAGATCAAACACTGCCTTCAAAACGGAGTGGTGATTCAGGTCGACAAGGAGAAAGCAGGCAATGTTTCCTCTCAGGGCAAGCAGGATCAGGATGATGATCTGAGCAAGCTCAACGCGACCGATGCCATTTCCAAGGTCAATGAAGAAGCCGACCCGGCCAAACTCAAAGGCTATATGGAAGGTGAAAAACGCAGAACCGTGATCGACGCGTTGAAAAACCGTCTTGCGGAGGTTGACGTTGACGCTTCCTGAGCTCATAGCCGACCTGCGCATCGACCTGTCCGATCCGGATGCGTCTCTCTTTGTGGATTCAACACTGGAGAGATGCGTCCGGAAGGCTGTTTTTAAGCTGTCCCGGGATGCGGAGATTACGCTGACCATCGAGGGCGGGCAGATTCTGCCGGACATCAGCGGTGAGCTCAGAGAGTTGCTTCTGCTGCTCGGGCAGATACATGCCTGTCAGGTGATGCGCTCTGCCACCGCCAATGCCTTCTCGTTTTCCAGCGGCGACAAACGGGTCGACAAATCCAAGCAGCCTGAGCATTGGGCCAAGCTTGAAGTGGACCTGCTGGATGAATATCGCAAGAGACTCGCCGCATTGAAGCCGGGAACCGAGGTCAACGAGGATGGCTATATCATCACTCCCGGCAGTCTTAAGCCGGTGATTTACGAACAGGGAATCTGCCTTGAAGAGGACTGCTGATGCTTTTGACAGATCGGGAAAAAGAACAGGCCGTGAAGGATGTCAGAGAATTGATTATCTCCTCCGGCATCACCGCCACGGTGCTGCGCATTGTTCCCGGTGAAAATCTGTACGGCAGCGACGATCAGGAATACAGCCCAGTCGGCGCGATCCCCGTTGAAATAGTCCACACACCTCCGGAAGACCTCGCCGGAAAAATCGATGCCACCGTATCCGTTCTGCCGGAAGCTGACGTGCTCCCGGAGGACAGGCTCCAGATAGAGACAGTCACATACAGAATACAGACACTCGAAGAAGAACACTTCTTTGGAGTCATTACCCACCAATCCATCAAACTGGTGAAGATCCATGGGCGTTAAACGGACCGGTGACTGGAATAAGGCCAAAGCAAAACTGAATGGCACCCTTGGTCCCCGAATCGCCATGGCCCTCCAGCAGGCGACTATCCGCAATGCTCTTTTCCTCGTTCGGGAGATTCAACGCGGCATCCGCAATCAGGCCCCCGGCGGGCAGGCTTTTGCCAAGCTGGCCGACAGCACCATCGCCCGCAAGGGTTCCAGCAAAGCCCTCATTGACACCGGTTTTCTGATCAACTCCATCACCCAGAAAATCATGGCGGACAAAGCATTTGTCGGTCTTCTCCGTGGAACCGTTAACAAAGACGGTGAAAGCATGGTGAATATCGGCGCTGTCATGGAATACGGAGCCACTATCAACCACTCAAACGGGGCGACCATTATCATTCCGGCCAGACCTTTCCTTCGTCCCGTCATGCAGAAATACCGCAAAGAGATTGAGCAAAATTATCGCGAAGCCCTGAAAGGCATTCTCTGATCCGACACATCCGCAGCGCTTCCGGTAAGTAATCTGGCAGAAACAACCGGAGGCTACCGTGAGCACAATACGAACCGTTACAGAAACACTGATCAGGCAGGTCAAAGCCGACATCCACCCGGATGCCGTACTGGTTCTGCCTGATGATGTTTTTGAAGTTCAGCGCACGCCCAGCGTCATTTTGCAGGGACCGCGAGTCAGCGAAAACAAACTGCGCCGCAGCCAAAGCCGCCTGATTGAAAAGGACGTGGACGCTCTGTCATTCGAAGAGTGTTCTTTTCCGCGTCTCTACCATCTCGACTTTGACCTGATCGTGACGGTGGACCGTGAGGTTGAGCTCCTTGAATTTCAGGAGTCGGTCTCCCGCTTTGTCCAGTGCAATCCCGTATTGACCATTACGGATCAGGGACAGCTTAACCTGACTGAAATCGCCCCGCTGGGTGGTTTGAACCGGGTCAACCTTTCCAATCTGAAGCAAAGCTCCGGACGCATCCGCATTGAAGATTGTCCTGTTTACGATGGCGAAATCAAAAACGGCCATCTGATCAAGGACCGAACTTTCCAGTTTCACGGCAGCGTGAATGAAGAACGAACCTATGAACCCAAAGGAGATGAACAGTGATTGAAATCAGAAACCTTCAGTTTCAACCGCTCACCTTCAATCTGGCCGGAGACAGAACATTGCATCTCGGCCCGCGTGAGCGCACCTTGATTCCACAAAAGGATATCTCACCAGAAATCACGCTTGCTGAAAAACGCGGCTTGGTGGGCCTTTCAAAACCGGAAGAGAAAAAGCCCTCCGTTTCAGATGAGACGGCTGAAACCACTGAACCCAAAACCACGAAACGGAGAAAATAACCATGCCGACCTATCTATCTCCCGGCATTTACACCCGGGAAACCGACTTCAGCTTTTATGTGAAGCAGATCTCCACCTCGGCGGCTGCCATGGTGGGTATCACCGAAAAAGGCCCGGTCAACAAACCGGTGCTGGTAACGAGCTGGGAGCAGTTTATCAATAAATTCGGCTCCTACATCAATGAAGGATACCTGGCTTATGCGGCCAGAGCCTTTTTCGACAATGGCGGTTCGATCCTCTATGTCTGCCGTGTTGCCCACTACACCGATATCACCGACAAGAGCACGCTGACGGCTTTGAATTCCAACATGACCATTGCCGATCGCAATGCGACACCGGCACCCGCGCTTCAGATCAATGCGGCCAACCCCGGAACATGGGGCGACCGTATTTCCGTGACAGTCGAGGACGGTTCTCTGGACACGGTCAATGCATTCAATCTCATTGTCAAATACAAGGACAACATCGTCGAGGTGTTCAAAGACCTATCCATGGATGAAGCTTCGGCCAGCCATGTGGAACTTATGGTCAATGAGGTTTCTGATTACATCACGGTCAGTGATTTGTCCCCATCTACAGGGACTTCAAATGACAGACCTGCTGTTGGAAGTTATCCGCTAATTGGTGGTGGAAACGGTCTCTCCGGCATGACCGATTCGGATTACATCGGCGACCCGTCTCAGCATACCGGGCTTTATGCCTTCGATGAGATCGATGCACTGAACCTGCTTATGGTCCCCGGTGTGACAACTGTTCCGGTCATCAATGCCGGAATCACCTATGCGGAAAATCGCAAGGATCTGCTCTTCATTGCCGACACGCCGTTCATGCTTGAACCGCTGGAGGTTGTCGACTTCAGAAAGGGTCAGGGAACCTACACTCACGCCGCATTCAACTCATCTTACGCGGCCCTCTATTATCCTTGGCTGGAGATCAGCGATCCCATCACTGCCCGCAAGAAATACATCCCTCCCTGTGGCGCAGTAGCCGGGTGCTGTGCCCGAAGCGACCAGAAGACCTATGTCTGGTGGGCTCCGGCTGGAATCGACCGTGGTCGCGTTTTTAACGCAGTGTCGGTTGCCTACAAGACCAGCCAGGGTGAACGCGACGTGCTCTATCCCGAAGAAGTCAATGTCATAGCTGTTTTCCCGGACACCGGAATCAATATCTGGGGCCAGAAAACGCTCCAAAGCCAGCCCTCGGCCGTGGACCGCATCAACGTCCGCCGCCTGATGATGTTCATGGAGGAAGCCATCTCGGAATCCTCCCGCTTCGTGGTGTTCGAGCCGAACCATCCCCAGACCTGGCGTGCCCTCGGCCGTCTGATCAATCCCTTCCTGCAGGACATCAAGGAGAAAGGCGGTCTCTATGACTACGCCTTCCAGTGTGATGAGGAAACCAACACTCCGGCGGTTATCGATCGCAATGAAATGATTGCCCGGGTGTTCGTCAAGCCGACCAAGACAGCGGAATTCATCGAACTGAATTTCATCCTGACCGGTACCGGCGCGGACTTCAGTGAAATCATTTAATCAGGAGATACAACCATGAGAAGTGGAAATATGCCCAAGAGCCTTTACCAGAACTGGCAGTTTGCCATCGAGGTGAACGGCTTTGACGTGGCCCTGTTTCACAAGGGACAGGAGCCGAAAACGGAATTCGAGGAAGTGGCCTTTGCGCCTGCTGGTTCCATGTTCGACCAGAAGGTGGCCGGACGCGTTAAGTTTGAGGACATCACCCTTGAAAAGGGAACCCTTCAGGACGGCTCTGACGAGGCGGCCCGGGAATGGGTGAAAAAGCAGGTTGATGTCAATGCGGTGACCGGCGGTCTGCCTGCCGATTATCTGAAGGACATCGATGTGGTGCGCTATGGCCGCAGCGGTAATGAGACCAGACGCTGGACGCTGCATGGCGCATGGATCAAGACCTTGGAATACGACGAGCTCGAAGGCGGCAATACCGAAAACACCATCGAGAAACTGACCATCTGCTACCAGTACTGGACCTGATAAACAAGGAGTGAAGAAATGTATACCTACGAATTACCCAATGGCATCGAGATCGAACTCAAGGAGATGACCGGTGCCGAAGAAGAGCTCCTGACCAACCAACGCCTGATCCGCAATGGAGAGGCGATCAATCAGGTGCTCAGAAACTGTACCGTCCGCCTTGGCGATAATGACAATCCTGCGGTGAACGATATTCTCGACCTGCTCTCGGGCGACCGCCTTTTTGTATTGGTAAAGTTGCGCCAGATTTCCCTCGGAGACGAAGTGGAACTGGAACTGACGTGCCCCAATGCCTCGTGTCGCATGACCAACTATGTGACGGTCAATCTGGAGGATCTCAAAGTCACTCCTTACACCGAGGAGCGTGAGTTTGAATTCAAGCTGCCCGGCTCCAAGAAAGCGGTCCGTTTCGGCCTGCTTGATGGCCACAAAGAAAAGCGTCTGGCCGCCTTGCGCGAGCCGAACATTTCATCGGCCATGATGATTCGACTCATCGAGATTGACGGGAAGGCACCCAGCAAGAAATCCCTCGCTGAAATGTCCATGCGTGACCGCAGTGCCCTGCGACAGGAAATGGCCCGGGTGGATGCCGGTATCGATACCACGGTCGAAGTCGACTGCGATGGATGCGGCACCCGGATCAGAACACGTCTCGAGGCCGAACCGGCTTTTTTATTTCCAGGAGTTCGCTTGTAAGCGACAGCTTCTTTCTCGCCTATGGCGGGCTCCACTGGAGTTATCAGGAAATCCGATCACTGCCGCTCAGGCGCAGGCAACAGTTTGTGGAAGCCTTGGAGCGGCAGATTGATTTTGAACGGGAGCAAATGGAAAAGCGATGATGAATAACGACCTTGGACTGGGCATTGTCGTATCGATGAAGGATGCGTTCTCGCAGAACGCCCAGCGCATTGAAAGTTCGATGACAAGCCTTGACGGAACCGTCGCGGCGGCCAGTGAACGCATGACCAACAATCTGGATCGTATCCAGAAAGGCACCATGATGGTGGGAGCCGGTCTTGCGCTCATGGCCGCGCCTGTTGCCTTGGTCGCATCTACCGCCGCCACTCAAAAAGCCCTCGGGGAATTAGCTTCACTTGGAGTCAAGGATCTCGGAGCCATTGAAGATGCCGCCGAATCGTTCACCAACCAGTGGTCGGGAGCCAACAAGGCGGCCTTCATCACGGCCACCTACGATGTGAAGTCGGCGCTGTCCAACCTCAGTGATGAGGCGGTCGGTGTCTTCACCAACATGGCCGGTCTCACAGCCAAAGCCACCAAAGCGACCACACAGGAGATGGTCGGAACCTTCACCACGGCTTACGGCATATTCAAACCCATCATGGCGGATATGACCGACATGGAATGGGCGACCGCCTTTTCCGGAGCCATGGCCCAGACCGTGGCATCTTTCAAGACCAACGGAACTCAGATGGCCGATGCCATCAAGAACATCGGTGCCGTTGCGGCAGCCAACAATGTTCCGCTGCAGGAACAGCTGGCGATCCTCGGTCAGCTGCAGACTACCATGCCGGGCTCAGAGGCCGGAACGCTTTACAAGGCATTTATCATGAAGGCGGCCGAGGCCGGTGATCAGCTTGGGCTGTCGTTTACCGATACAACCGGACGTCTCAAAGGCGTCATTCCCATCCTGCAAGAAATCAAACAACAGTTCCCGGATATGTCTCAGGCTGCGGCTCAGGTCAAACTGAAGAAAGCCTTCGGCTCCGATGAAGCGGTCAAGTTCCTGCTGCAGATGTCCGCCGGAGTGGAATCACTCGAAGGCAGTATCAAGTCAGTCGGCGCGGCCATGAAAACCGGAACGGCGGTAACAAATCAGATGGCCAGTGCCATGAATCAGGATATTGGAGCTCGCTTTGGGTTGATCCTGCAACAAATGTCCAACCTGACCGAGATATTGGGCCGCACGTTGCTACCAGTCGTCACCCCGGTGATGAACAGCATTTCCCGCTTCATTCTGTTTCTTCAGAAGCTGGCCAAGTCCATGCCCGGAGTCACACGGGTAGTCTTGACGCTTTCCATGGCTCTTGGAGCCGTCTTGGTCGTTGCCGGTGCGGTCACTTCGGCAGTCGGACTGGTCGGACTCATGCTTCCGGCGATCAAGGCCGGGTTCATAGCCATCAGCGCAGCCGCCGCAGGTGTCGGCTCCGCTATTGCCACTTACTTTTTGCCGGTTACCGCCGCCATTGCCGGTGTGGTTCTGGCGGTCTATCTGCTGAAACGGGCATGGGAGACAAATTTCGGAGGAATCCGGGATGTCGTGCTCGGGACGTGGAACAAGATCAAACTGGTCTTCGAGGGCGTGAAGACGCTCATCTCATCCCTGAGTGGTTCCACCGGCCAGATGTCCGCCGAGCTTGCCAACCGACTCAAGTCGGCCGGACTACTCGGTTTTGTCGTGACCGTCTTCAAGGTGTATTACCGGGTGCGGGAATACCTGTCCGGGCTGTGGGAAGCCTTCTCACATGCCTTCGGTCGAATCCGGGCCATTCTCGAACCAGCTGTCAAGGCGATGATTTCAGCCTATGCCACCCTCTACAAAGCCATCTTCTCAGTGGTGGAAATATTTGGTGTCTCTGCCAATTCAGCTGACGGATCGGCATGGAGAAAGTTCGGTTCAGTGGTCGGAACGGTTGCTGGTGTGCTGCTTCAGGGGCTGGCCTATGCACTCCGCATCGTGGTCTGGAATATCACGATGGTTGTCAAAGCGCTGGCCATTGTGGTGAGAAGTGTCGTCTGGGTTGGCAAGGTGATCGTCGGCTCGCTGATCTATGCCACCAAGTTTATCTATAAATTTCTGCTCCCGGTCAGGCTGATTGCGCAGGCTTTTGTGGCCGCTGGAAAGATTATCTATTCCGTCTGGCAGATACTGACCGGAGATGTTTCCCTGCTGGATGGATTGAAGGCCATTGGTGGAGCGGTCTTCGATTTTCTGGCAACTCCTTTCAGGTGGGCTCGCGATGTCATCAGCAGCGTCTGGAACTTTATCACCTCGGTTTTTGACGGAATGGTTCGGTTCTTTGTGGCTGCCGGTGAGCATATCGTCAATGCTTTCATGAATCTGCCGATTGTCAGCACATTGCGGAATCTGTTCGCCACAGTGAGGAGCTTCTTCTCGGGCGACATGACCTTTTTCGAGGCCGGGAAAAAGATGCTGGTCACACTGGGTGAAGGCATTTGGTCGTCGGTTACCTATCCATTCCGCATGTTGAAAAGTGCCCTCGGCAAGCTGCGAAGCCTGTTGCCGTTCTCCGATGCCAAGGAGGGTCCACTGTCGACCCTTACGGCATCGGGCAAAGCCCTGCTTAAAACACTGGCCGATGGGATGCTTTCGACATTGGCATTGCCTGCAAAAGTGTTCTCCTTCGCGGCTCGTGGAGTTCTGTCTGCACTGTCTGGTGTCTGGAACGGAATCAAAACGGCTGGCCAGACCGCGATGAATCTGCTTGCTGCTCCCTTCAGAACGGCGGGCAATCTCTGGGGATCACTGGTTGATGGTGCCGGAGCGATGGTCTCCAAAGCCGGTGGCATGATCAAAGGTGCGTTAAGCAATCTCATTCCCGAACTGTCTTTGCCGGATTCATGGAGTGGCGTTTGGAATAAGCTGACTGCCGGTGCGACTGCGGTCAAACAAACGTTCACCGCCACCTTCAGCGGGCTGAAAAACATCATTGGCTCGGGGATCTCTGCGGTAGCCGAAAAAGGAACCGCTCTCTGGAGCCAGGTTAAATCCGGTGTGGGCGGCGTCATTCAGTCGGTGAAACAGAAAGCCTCCGGATTGCTCAGCGGTGCATGGAGCAGCATCACTTCTCTGTCATCCTCTTCACCAGCCCCGGAAGCGAAGGCTGCGCCCCGATTGCAGCCTGCTTCTGCAAAACCATCTGTTGTTCAGCAAAGCGCCGGTCGATTCGCCCTTTTTCCGAATCTGGACAAAAAACTGATTCCAACAATGTTCTCTGCCTTGCTCATGCTCACGCCGGTCATGGGTTCCGCATTACCTGTCGTGACCTCGGGATCTGCCGGAGCAGCCGACGTTACAGCGAAAATTCCGGTAAGTAAGCCTTATCAGTTCCCGGACGCCATTACGGCTCCTTCGGTTCCGCCGGTGACCATTACCGGTCAGATTGCACCGTCGATGGGGATGATTCCGGCGCTGAATATTCCGGCAGATGTCAGCGCCTCAGTGAAAATAGCCGGGACCGGTATGTTGCAGGAAATTAGTGGCGCTCCGGTAATGCAGTCGGAACCGCATCCTATTGAAAAACTGGCAGCGGCAAGAACAAATCCGTTTGTGTCAACGCCTGCAAGCCAACAGGAAGGTCCCGATATGGCCAGCCTGCTGGAGGCTCTGTTGAACAAGCTCGATGCACTTTCGGAACGGTCCGTGGAGGTCTCCGTGGCCACGCATATCGATGGACGTCAGGTGGCCGAGGCGGTCTACAAGGACCTCCGGGAACGAAAAATCAGAAACTATGAAACCCTGTGAGGTAACCGATGAAAAGAGTTTTTATTTGCAGCCCCTTTGCCGGGGATATTGAAAGAAACGTTGAAGTGGCCCAAAAGCTATGTCGCATGGCCATGGATCAAGGCTATGCGCCATTCGCGCCACACCTGTTGTATCCCCGCTTTGTCGATGACCATGATCCACAACAACGTTCTGCCGGTATCGGCTGCGGGCTTGCTTACATGGAGACCTGCTCTGAAGTCTGGGCGTTTATCGGCAACGGTATTTCCAAGGGGATGCGGCAGGAGCTCTCCCATGCCAGAGAGAGCGGCAAAACGATCGTTGAAATCCACGAGGTTGAATGATGGCTTGGGACCGGCAACCGATAAAGGGATATCTGGTCGATGCCGACACCGGCGAGCGACTGGAATTCCAATACAACCCCAACAACATCAGCGATGAAAAATCGACCAGCTATGCCGCCATCAAGATTCCCGGCATGAGTCACCCGCGCTATCAGTACGTGGCGGGTGAACCTCGCCGAATCGTGTTCAAGATCGAATTGTTCAAAGGGCCGGTCAAACAGAAGGTCGACTGGCTGCGGTCTCTGCAATACCCGGAGCACGCTGGCAGCATGCTCAAGAACGCGCCGCACCGGGTCATTCTCATTTTCGGTGATCTCTATCCCGGCGTGACCTGCATTGTCAGACAGGTGAAGGCCCGCTTTTTCGGCCTTTTCGACCAGACCAATCTCGCTCCACAGCGGGCCGAGGTGGATATATCCCTCGAAGAATACGTCGATCAATCGGTCAACTGGTCGGAGGTGCGCTCATGATCGACAAGGATTCCAGATACGCAAAATGTCTCCGCTATAGAGACAGTGACGGTGATTCCCTTGGCATGCGCTTTCCGATCGATACATCCCCGCGATTCGATGACCGCTTTCATACCGTTACCGACGGTGACCGGCTGGATCTTCTGGCCCACAGGTATCTGGGAGAGGCAAAGTTCTGGTGGATCATCTGTGACTACAACGACATTTTCTTTCCCCTTGAACTGACGCCGGGCACGGTGCTTCGCATCCCTTCCATGGATCACGTCAGCATGCACATTCTCGACTGAGCCCCGACACTCCATCGGCTCTTCCGGTATGTAAGCAGTGAACTGCGAACAGCCGGAGAGGTGCATGGAACTCGATACATTCAAACCGACATTTCTGATTCAGATAGAGGGCAAATCGCTCTCCAAGGATATCACTCAGGAGATCACTTCATTTGTTTTTACCGATAATGAAGAGGAACTGGATGTCCTCGAGCTGTCCATCACCAACCGCAATCTGCAGTTTGTGGATGATCCGCTTTTTCAGGAAGGCAACGAGATCATTGCTCGGTTCGGTTATGTGGGCAATCTCTCGCCACGCAAGAAGGCCGTCATCAAGGATATCGATTACGACTTTCCTGAAAACGGCGACCCCACCATCCGCATCAAAGCCTATGACAAAGGCTTCAAGCTGGCCGGAAAAGAAAACCAGAAGGTCTGGCAGAAACCAGCGCCGGGCATTCTCTATTCTGAAATTGCCGAGCAGATCGCTTCGGCCAATGGCCTCAAGCCGGTCGTGACGGCCACCAAAGGTCATCATCTTCGCATTATCCAGAGCAATCAGTCCGACGCCGTCTTCCTCAAGGAACTGGCAACCAAAGCTCGTGACCGGGATGGTCAGGGTGTCAGCGGTTACTCCTTTTTCATTCAGGACGATGAACTGCATTTCCATCCACGGGAACTGGATCAGGCTCCGCTTTTGACGCTGGAGTATTTCACCGATCGTAAAGGCGTTCTGCGCTCTTTCAGGCCGTCGACCCAATCACAGGGAGCCAAAGGTGCCGGTGTCGAAACCAAATCAGTCGGTATCGATCCACGCAAAAAGGATGTGGTGGAACACAAAGCCAATAACGACACGACTCCCGAACGGACCTCGCTGGGCAAGCAGACTTATCTGGTGGATGGCAATACGGGTGAAGGCAGTTTCAAAGAACAGGAGACCGGTCAGATCGTCCCCGCCTATGAACGTTCCGAAGCCTTTCACGAAGAACCGGCACAGGAGCCTGCTCAGGATACAGCCGAAGGCAAATTCAGGGAGGCCGAGCTCAAACAGGTGGAAGCCACCGCCGTCACCATCGGCATTCCGTCTCTCCGTGCCAAGAAGAACCTCGAAGTGAAAGGTGTGGGTCGGAAATTTTCCGGCATTTACTACTGCCACTCGGTTCGCCACAGCATCGGCTCATCCGGCTATTCCTGTGAAATCAAACTTAAAAAGAACGCCCTTGGCAAAGGGGCTGGCGACAAGTCCGCCCGAACCAAGGGAAAACCAAACGATAAAGAAGCACCGGCAACCCCGCAGAATGAGCCACCGGCCATGGTAACCATCAACGCGGATTCCGGTGCTGTTTCTTAGGAGGAACCATGGGAGATCTGAGTAAAAATTTCAGCCGTTCCGAATTTGCCTGCAAAGGAACCAACTGCTGCGGGCATTCGGCTCCGGTGCAGTCTGAACTGATATCGGCGCTTCAGGCTCTGCGCGATCAACTGAACCTGTCACTGAGCATTACCAGCGGTTTTCGCTGCAACCGGCACAATGAATCTGTTGGCGGTGCCGCCCAGAGTTTTCACACCTTGGGCATGGCGGCCGATGTGGCCTGTCCGGATGGACTGACAGCCGAAGACCTGGCTCAGGCGGCGGAAACTATACCTGCCTTTCAACAAGGTGGCATTGGAATCTATCCGTCATGGGTCCATCTCGATGTCCGGGCTACCGGTAAAGCGAGGTGGCGTAATGACTGAGTTTCAGAAAACCGTCACCGTCGGCTCAGGAATCGGGCTGAACGGGCCTTTGCAGTTTGAGCTGCTGCCCAATGGCCGCAGCGCCCGTCTGATCAAAGATTACAAGGTAAGGATCGCTGGCAGTCGCACCATTACCGTGTCTGCCGGATTTGAAACGGACTTTGCCTCTGTGCCTCGTCTGTTGTGGCGAATTGTGCCGCCTTGGGGACGCTATTCACCGGCCGCTGTTGTGCATGATTTTCTCTATCACACCGGACTCGTGCCCCGTGCAGAAGCCGACCGCATCTTTCTCGAGCTGATGACCAAGCTCGGTGTTCCGGCATGGAAACGCCGACTGATGTATTGGGCCGTTCGCGTGGGTGGCTGGAATGCTTGGAATGACAGCCGCCGGAGGGAAGGCAGCCATGCTTGAAACCTCCGATAAACAGACAGAAGAACGCTATCGCAATCGCTGGTATGGCAAATACCGGGCTTTTGTCCGGGACAACAACGACCCGGAACGGCTCGGAAGGGTTCGGCTCGAAATCCCCGCTGTGCTGGGTACGGGCCGTGAAAACTGGTCGGACTGGGCTGCTCCCTGTTTTCCGTATGGCGGCAATGATGATTGCGGCATGTTCCTCGTGCCTGAAGAAGGCGCTTCGGTTTGGGCCGAGTTTGAAGGCGGCATTGTTCAATATCCAATCTGGACCGGAGTCTGGCTGGCCAAGAGCAATCCCGGCGAACAGCCGGAGGAATCCAAACGAACCTGCAGCAATGCCTTCTGCCATGACTGCGAGGACAAGCTGGAGCACCAGAGCAATCCCCACGATAATCTCGAACACCGGAAATACCATGGCCATCCGGAATACTACTGCCCGCGTTTCAGGGTGCTGATGAAGACGGAAACCGGGCACACCATTCTGGCCGATGACCGTGATGGTGATGAATTGATGCGCCTGATCGACCGGGCCGGTCAGATCCTCACCATGGAAGCCAAGGTCAAACCGGAAATGCAGAGTGGCAACGCCCTCAGACGCGGTACCAAGGATGCTGAAAAAGGCGACCAGCTGGATATTACATCACAGATCGTCGGATCAAAAGCCCGGGTCCAGCTCACCGACCTGTGCCGTCAACAGGTGCTTCTGGAGGCATGGCAGGACAAGGAAAAGATTCACATCCTCTCCTGCGACAAGGGCCGTTCCCGCTGGCAAAAGATTCTGATCGATACCACCAAAGGCCGGGAAAAAGTTCATATCTGGGGACTCAACGGCACGCAGGAAATCCTGATCGACTCCACCAAGGGCGCTGAGCAGATCCGCCTGACCGACAAAGCCGGACAGGTGGTCAGGATGAACGCGGCTCCGGGAACGGAAAGCATCAGCGCAACCGACAAGGCGGGAAGCCTCATTTTCATGGATGGTGTTGTCGGCAACATCATCATAAAATCGACAAACCAAGTATTGATTAACACATAAGGGAAAGCTGCATGAGTGATTCAAAACAACCCGGGCTGACTGCTTCCGAGGAGATGCTCGCCAGAACCTTCGACGCATGGCGCAAGGAATTCCGAGGGATTCTGGAAAACCACCGCCGTGAAATTCAGGACCGGCTGGAGAAGATCGAACGGGAAATCGAAAAGAAATCTGACAAGGAGAATGTCGAGGTGCTGGTTCGCGGCATCAATTCAGACCTGCACCGCCACGCTGAGGAGATTGACCGGCTTCACACCCGAGTCAGCGGCAAGGTGGGCACGGAGACCATGTGGAAAATTGTCGGGCTGACACTGGGAATCGGCACCGCTGTCGGCGGGCTGATCGGCTATCTGATCAATTTAACCTTGAGGCTGAAACCATGAGCGGACCACAGGCACGTCTCGGAGATGTCAGCAGTCACGGCGGTGTGATCATCACATCGGCCGCTCGAACCTTGGTAAACGGCATTCCGGTGGCTCGCATGGGTGACCTGCACGTCTGTCCCATCCCCGGACACGGCGTTACCCCCATAGTGACCGGAAGCATGACCACCATTACCGAGGGCAGCCCCAACGCCAGAATCGGCGACATTACTGCCTGTGGTGCGGTGATTGTAGCGGGCAGCCCGAACACCATAGACAACTGAGGAGCTTTGCATGCCGGAAGAATCAACCATACCGACACATCCATACTGGGACGTTTTCCCCAAGCTGGTGCGCGTTTCGACCTCTGAATTTCCGCAGACCATCCCGCTGTCCATTCGGGGCTCCGTTGAATCACCGGTGTTTGAATCGTCCAACAGCTATGTCGCCGAAGTGGATGAAGCGGGAAACGTGATCTGCGGTATGCAGCCCGGCGCTGCCGTTGTCATGGTCTGGCATTCAGATGATCGTTTGAGTGTTCGCCATGTTCAGGTTGAAGTGTACGGCACGCCAATGGGCGGAGGAGAAATGCCCTCATGACCGAACAACTCGACATTCCGGCTTATTGGGAGATTTATCCTCAGAGCGTCCGACTCTCGCTATCCTATTTCGAGCAGCGCATCCCGATCTCTGTTCGTGGCAGTGGATTGACCCCGCAGTTTATTTCATCCAACCCGGCCGTGGCCTATGTGGATAACGAGGGTTTTCTGATTAGCGGAATGCAGATTGGCAACGCCATGATCATGGCCTGGGATTCCGATGCCCGGCAAAGCCTGCGTCATTTGAATGTCGAGGTTCGTGATCCCTCATGGTTTGCTAATCATCCCGACTTCCTGCTCGATCTGGGCACCAGTGTTCATCTTGTCGGCTCTGTTGTGGATGCCCTCAATGCCCGGCCGCTCGCAGGCGTTTTGGTGACCATAAGGCGCAGTGAGGAAGGTCCGATCGTGGCTCAGCAGATCACAGATGCCTCCGGGCAGTATGAAATGGAGCTCTTTGAAGGGCTCTATGTCTACGAGGCGAGCACGCCCAACTATATCGACGCCCATGGCCTGTTGAACGTCCTCGAATCCGGAAGCTCCGGCCAGAATATCGTGCTCTCTCCGAAACTCAACGGACAGGTGGCCCGTATCGTTCTGCAGTGGGGACTCAATCCCCGGGATCTCGATTCTCATCTGCGTGGACCCCGTCCGGGTGGCGGCACATTTCATGTCTATTACTCAACGGATTATGTGCAGGATTGTGGCGAGCTGGATGTGGATGACACCTCATCTTACGGGCCGGAGACCATCACCATGCATCGGCTGGTGGCCGGAACCTACCGGTATAGTGTTCACGACTACACCAACCGCAACTCGAGCACCAGCACGGGGCTGGCCGGATCAGGCGCGACCGTGAAAGTGTTTTATTACGACGGCCGGGAATACACCTTCAATGTGCCCAACCAACCCGGGACCGTCTGGAATGTATTTGAAATCAACGGAACCACCGGAGCGATCACCGCCCTCAACCAGATGGAGTTTGAGTCGAATCCGGGCAGCGTAGGAATTTAGGAGAACGCCCATGATATCCATAGAAGAACCTCAGGCCAGAGCCGTGGTCGAACAGACCGATTCCGGTGAAAACCATTTCATTCTCAGAGACATGGCGCTGCAGCTTGCGGGGATCAAAGCAGAAATCGCAGGCATGAAGACCATTATCGAAGCCTCTCACAATGCATCGGAAGCATTGAAACAGCAGGCACAAGAGGCGCTGGAAGCACACATTCAGAACACACAGGATTACATGGATCAGGTCACGACCGAACCGCCCCCGGATTTCTATCCCTTTGTATCGCTTCCCGAAGGATGCCAAGTGAAAGACTTGCCGGACGGCAATCGACTGTTTACCCTGTCTGACGGCATGATCCTCAAGACCAACGATAATCACACCATATCGGTCATTGTCGATGGCGAGCCGCATGTTGTTACTCCGGGACCGGCAACCTCTGTGGAGGTCAGTCCCGGCCGCATCTATGAACTGGTGCCCGAATGGATCGAAACCACGCTGGAACAGGCCGGAATCGAGGGGCTCCCGATCTCGGCCCAAGTGGAGCAATTGACCGAGCATCGCTTCAGTATCGAGATGGCCCCATACAGGCTGCTGCTTGATCAGCAACTGAAAACAATGTCCGTCATCAATCCCTCAGGCAGTATCGATATCCTCGGAATTGCTCGCATCGAAGGTGTTGGCGAGGTCATTACCGTTCGCATTCTGGCCGATGGAGCCAAGGGGTTCTCCTGTGCTGAGAGTGGGCACGGCGGCCTCATCGAAAACGGCGGCACGATACATCTCTCCATGAAAAACGGCACCAGTCTGGTTGTCCGCTTTCCGGATGATGGCACGGCGACTAATGGCGTCTCCACCGGCTGTCAGGGACTATGCAACCTTGAATGCGAGGAGCGTGATCTATGAGCTACGACTTTCTCGGCACAGGGCTGAAATTCCCTTTGAACTTTCAATCCATATCCGGCGGAGCAGAAGTCTCCACATCGACCTCCCGGGAGCATGAACATATCCGGGAAAGCATCATTCAGATCCTTGGAACCCGTCCCGGTGAGCGGTTCATGAATCCGGAATTCGGCTCCAAGCTGAAAGACCTTGTATTCGAACAGAACGATGAAGTGCTCAAAGGACTCATCCGCCATCATGTCATCGATGCGATCCGTCGCTGGGAAAAACGGGTGGTAATCACGGACGTGTCCTTCGACGATTCCGCCCGCAACAAAGACCTCAATCAACTGCCTGTCATCATTTTCTATCGGGTCATCCAGACTCAGGTCGAAGGAAACCTCGTTTACCCGTTCTTCCGGGAACTTCCTTAGACCTCCGACACTTCCAGACTGCTTCCGGTAAGTAATCGGCGTGTGCGGAGTTTATTGCTCCGCTTTAAAAACGACGAACCGACCGGAGGCACAATGGGCCGCGCAAGCATTAAATATATCAACAAGGATTATGAATCGATCCGGCAGGAACTGCTGGCCAAAGTGCCGCAGCTGACAGACCGCTGGACCGACTTCAATCACTCCGACCTTGGAGTCGTTCTGCTGGAACTGTTCTGTGGTGTTGGTGACATGTTGGCCTATTACCTCGATGCGCAGGCCGCCGAGGCGTTTCTGCCCACAGCACGCCAGCGTCAGAACGTAATCAATCTCTGCAAGCTCATCGGCTATCAAATGGATACGCCGGTCTCTTCCACGACCACCATCCGTTTTTCACTGGCCGCTCCGCTCGATGCTGATCTGCCGATTCCGGCCGGAACTCAGTGCCGGGCGCTGCTCGAGGATGGCAAAGCTGATTTTGAAACGGTGGACGATGCCTTCATTCCCCGTGGTGAACTCTCCGTCGATATTCACGCCCGACAGGGAATCCGCAAATCCGAGGAACTGGAAGCCACCGGAAAGCCTTGGCAGCGTTTTCACTTGAGCGGTGTTTCCATCGCGCAGGCAACCATCCGTGTTCTTCTCGATGATGATACCTGGAGCGAGGTCCGCCATTTTCAGGAAAGCGATGGCGGCAGTCTTCACTTTATGGCCGACACGGATGCCTTGGATATTACCTCCATTCTCTTTGGTGACGGCCAATCAGGAGCGGTTCCCGCTTCCGGAAAAACCATTTCCGCGAGCTGGCTCGAAAGCCTCGGAGCCAAGGGAAATATCGGTCCGGCCCGTATTACACAGCTTCTTTCAGCCGTCTATCACGACGGCGCTCAAATCCCGCTGACCATCTCCAATCCGGTGGCTGCGACTGGCGGCTCATCCCGGGAAACCATTCAACATGCCCGCAATCAGGCTCCGGCCGAACTCCGCAGTCTCTGGAAGGCGGTAACGCTTCATGATTACAAGGTGCTTGCCGAGGGTTATCCGGGCGTAGCCAAAGCCAAGGTGCTCGATACCAACGACTGCCAGAACATCCGTTATTACAACGTTCATCTGGCCATTGCGCCCAATGGCGGCGGCATGCCGTCCGGGCTTCTCAAACGTGAGCTGGCTGAATATCTGGAGCGCCGCAAGGTGATCACCGTCGAGGTGAAGCTGTTCGACCCGGTCTACCGGCTTATTCATATCGATTGTGAAGTGTATGCATGGCCGGGTGAAGCCCTCGAAAATGTGCGCAGCCGAATCGAATCAGTTCTGGCGGATTTTTTCGCCTTTGATCAGGTGAACTTCGGTCAGACCATCCATTCTTCTGATCTCATTGCCCTGATCGATGGTGTTCGGGGAGTCAGTCACATTCATCTCTATACGCCCCAGCTGGACGTGGAACTCGGGCGTGGTGAAATACCGGTTCTCGGCACGGTCAATCTCGACATGCGGAGGGCTGAATAGTGGCGGACTGGTTCCAGAACAATCTCATCGATCTGCTGCCACCGCTGTATGAGCACAAGGATGAAAGCGGCGACCTTCGCTCTTTGCTTTCACTCCCGGCAGGTACGCTGGATGAGATCAAGGAGGCTATCGATAGATTCCCGGACATCTTTGATGTGGAGCGCTGTGACGAGCGGTTTCTGCCCTTGCTCGCGTATCTGGTCGGTCATGGCTATGACGGCACGGACACGCCGGAAAACCAGCGTCGTCTGATCCGTGAAGCGGTCGAAATATACCGTCGCAAAGGAACCATCCCGGCCATTGATCGCAGCCTTGGGTCTGTCGGCTGGGAGGGGCATATCGAGGAAACTTTCCGAAGCGCCCTCCGTTTGAATTCCCGCTCCCGATTGAGTTCGGCAAAACTCCCCGGCAATGTGTTCAGCCTCGGAGTGTATCGGGTTCACAGTCTTAACCTGGCTGAAGGTGTAAGGGATGCATTGTCTTTTCATCACCCCGCAGGCACCCGGGCTTTTTTCCTGCAGTGGTTGGCAACGTTTCTGGAGATCGGGTCTGATCTGGAATTTCAGAATGCCGCCCATGTCCGCAGTGTGGTTCTGGCCTTTCTCGATGAAACCTTCGTGCTGGGAAGAAGCCGTCTCGGGTCCTGCCGCCATCTGACCAACAAGCAGCGGATATTTGATTACCTGCAGCTGACCAGCACCGTGGAGATGGTTCCGGAAATCGACCGGGCCGCCAACAAGGTCTCCCGTTTTCATGGCCGTCAAAACAGGATGCGCCTCAACAACAGGCAATTGAACGAAAGACGGCTGGTAAATACCTCCATTCGAGAGGACAGGCTGTCCTTCTGCAACCCGATCTATACCGGCAGAGATTATCTCACCGATATTGTCGAGTCCGGCTTCAACCTGTCAGCTGATCATCTCAACCGCCGCAAACTATCCTTTGCCGATGCGGAAACCCTTTACTGCTTCAGACAGAAAGACCTCTTTTCAATTCTGCAGGCAGAGGCTTCGGAAGCTATCCAGAACAGACAGACCTTGGGCTTCAACATCGAAGCGAGAAACCGGAAATGCTTTCAGCTGGGCCGCTCACCGCTCAACGGGGATGTGGTCATCAATGCGATTCAGGGAGGACACAGCAGTGCGCTGCTCGTTGCCGCTGCCGGATGCGAAGCTGGTGTCACCGAAGCATCAGATCTGATCAACCGCTGGCGTCGGAGAGGGCCTGTATTCAAGCTCAACGCGAATGTCCTCAACAACCGGACTTTGACCAATGCGAACCTCACCGGAGAACGGGCATCGCTTGAAGTCTATGTGGATACAGGTTCTCTCCAACGCCCACGGATTGTGCCTTTGAGCCTCAACCAACGCGCTCTCAACACGACCTCTTTACGCCTCTCCGTGGACCGGACCCGACCGCTCCGCATCGGCCGGATGAAACTCAATCAGGCAGGCTTCCGGTTCACCGAACCGTCCTACCGCTGGCTGTTCCGTCAGCAGGATTTCAGCGAGGCACAGGAAGCTGCGACTGAGAGCGCCGTTAACAAATATCAAGTAACCCAATGGCCTGTTTAAGGAGAGATTATGGCAATTCACTTATACCTCGATGAACAGTTGACCCAGCAGATTTCGGAAGGCGATTTCAGCAATCCGGATGCGGACAACTACAACGGCACGGATGGAGAAATCAAAGACCGGCAGATTTTCGTGGCCAATGAACAGACCACGCTCGCCGCATCGATTGATGGCAGCCAGATCGAAATAGAACTGACTGAACCCCGCTTTGCCGATGCGGAATACATCGTGATCGGCACCGAGCAGATGCAGATCCTTTCCGGCGGCGGAACCACGTCTCTGACTGTAAGACGCGCCGTTTCCAACACAGTGGCCGCATCCCACGCGGCCGATGCGCCGGTCTATTCCGGTTACGACTACACAGGGCTGGTTGTGGACCCGATTGACGAGTTCGAAACCGATGAATCAGTCTGGTACAAGCTCGCGCTCACACAGGCCGGACTCGATTCCGCCACCCAGAGTGCGCCGCTCAACCTTGGAGCCAAGGCACACAATCCGACCATCTCTTTCTGGCGTCGCTGCACGGTGCTTCCGGGCACACCTGTTCAGAACAAGATCGACATCAAGCTGCGCCTCACAGGAACAGAGAACCCCGTTTTATAAGGAGTGAACCATGGCTTATCAGAGTATTCAGGGAACCGCCAGCGGCCGATTGGACCTGCTGAACAAGATCAAAGATTTTCTGGTGACCACCGTCGGCTGGACATTGCATGACGATCAGTCCGCCGATGCACGGCCGTACTATGTATTCAAATCAACCGGGGAATCCGGAGCGGAAGATATCTATCTGCGCTTCCAGATCGGACAGAGCTCCGGCCGAATTGAAGTGGCCGCCTTCCAGTATTGGGACAACACCACCCAGACTGCTGTCAATGAAGGGTTTTCCAGCAGTTATAACTATATCCGAGCGGAGGACACCGCCGATTTCATTTACTGGCTGTATGCCGACCTTGATCATGTATTTGCCGTCACCAAGATCGTCTCGACCTATTACGGCCAATACAGTGGTTCCATCAAACGGTTCTGGTCTTCGGCGGTTGCCATCACCCAGACTGCGATTGTCAACGGTAGTGCCGTGGTGGCACAGGTCAATGATGCATCGATCTTCACGCCCGATCAGCATTACATCATCAAAGACGACGCCAATATCGAGCGGATCAAAATTACCGCCATCGATACGGTTGCCACGCCTAATACCGTGACCATCGAAACACTCGCCAATGATTATGCAGCCGGGGCCAAAATCGGCGAGGACCCGCAGCCGGTCATCACCGGTTACTACAACATGCCCGGCACCTTTTACGCCGTGAACAAGTTTGACGGCTGGACTTCCGCCAGCGGACAACGCGGCCGTTGCGGTGCGGCCCACGGTAACCTGCAAAGCGATACCGACCCGGAACGCCGCTACGACACCACCATCCTTTTCCCATGGCTGGTCAGCATGAACGGCGCTGACAGCTATCAGGAGTTGCGCGGGGAACTTATCGAAATCTATGCCACCGGCGGAGCCAACGTGGTCTCCGAGGACACCGTTGAAATCGGCTTGGATTCCTATCGGGTATTCAACCTGTCCGGCGGCGGCTGGTGTGCAATTAAGGAGTAAGGCTCATGGCTGTTGTTAAAGGACAAATCAAAACCACAACCCCAGTGAAAGGTCAACGCGTCCCGCAGCCGCTGGCCAATCTCAACAAGGGAAAGGCATTCAAGATGACCGGGAGGATTCGTCGTGGCCGCGCATAAAGGAGTAATCGTAAGACCGGCCGTTATCCGGGGCATTCGCAGACCCGAATTTCAGGTCAACTTGCCAACTGTGTCGGGAGCCTATTTCGACCTGTTCGGCCCACGGGATCAACGGCGCACCATCGTTATTCAGGCGGATGCCTCTGTCAGGACTTCAAACCAGCACTCAACAGTGGCCGACAGTCAGGTCATTGTGGCCGCCAATATCGATCGGGATTCCGATACCTGGCTGATCATTCCGCAGGCATTTGAGCAACTGGCCTTTGCCGCCGTCCGGGTGACGCATCCCCGGGAGGCAATGCTGGATACAGCTCTCCGCATCAGCGGTTTCCGTGAATTGACGGCCGATACCGCCCAGCACTTGGAACAGCAGTTTGACCGTTCCGCAGACGCGGGGCTGACCATTTTCAATGTGATTATCAACGAAGAACACGAGATTCAAACATAAGGAGAAGACCATGGCATTGGGACTCATAGTCAAATCAGGCCGTGTATTGACGGCAAAGCTCCTGATGGGACAGGCAGTGGAAGGCATAACCCACTGCGCCATCGGGGATGGAGATGAAACATTCACCGATCCGCAGAACCCGCCTGCGCCGGATATAGAACAGACGGCACTTAAAAACGAGCGGGCCAGAAAGCGGTTTTACAAACGGACCTTCCTCAAGGAAGACGCCGAAGGTGCGCTGGTGGTCAATGGTGTCCGCTATCTGGAAACCGGCGAAGAGACCAACACCATCGGCATCTTCTTCCGTTTTGACGAGGCCGAAGCCAACGGCATCACCATTCGTGAATACGGCTTTTTCGGCGGCGACGTCGAATACGTGGCCAGCGTGAGCGGTGATCTGGCCATGGGCGGTATGTTCCATCAGGACACCAACCCGGTCGGAGAGGTGCTGCGCCCGGGCTACCTGTACGAAGTGAAGAACATTCCAGATTTTAACAAGATTTCCGACACCCGCGTGGAGCTGGTCGGGATCATCAAAATATAACCGGAGGTAAAAGATATGAGTATTTCAAGAGATACATTCGATCCCGCCAAAAACTATAAGCGCATCCGCTATCATCAGGATCGCGACCTGCTGGATTCCGAACTCAACGAGCAGCAGGACATCATCAACTTGGAGCGGCGCAAGATCGCCGACATCCTGTTCAAGGAAGGCTCCATCATCATGGGCCTCGAGGTCAGCGCGGCCGCCAACGTCCTGACCATGGCCCCGGGTGTGGTCTACATCGACGGCCATGTGGAAGCGGTCGCCGGAGCCACCTTGACCTATGATCCGGCCACCACCAGCGGCGCGGACTATGTCTATGCCGAGCTGCTCAAATACAATTACGGCTACACGCAGGACCCGTCGCTGATCAACCCGGCCACCGGAGAGCCCACCGCCGAGCGGGAGAAATGGGTACTCTCCCTCAAGGCGACGGATACCAGCGGCCAGACGCTGCCCAACAACGTGGTCGAACGCCGGGTGATCCCGATCTACAAGTTCGACCGCGAGAGCGGCGATGTCACACCCACGGTGCAGGAGAAGTCCAACCTATACCTACGGGATCTGCTGGGCACGCTGCCGGGCAGCCGGATCACCGTCTCCTCGATCACCGAGGACCAGCTCTCATTCGCCGCCGCCGAGGGGCTCAATTCGCTTTTGCAGAACCTTGCCGAGCGTACCTTCGATCAGGCGGGCAGCTATCTGGTCAGCGGTTTCGACAGCTTTATCGGCACGGTGGATGATACCGATGTCGAGGTGATTACCAATGCGGGCAGAGCCTACATTCAGGGCTTCCGCCATCAACGGGATCTTCCCACCTCCACACTGGTTCCCAAGTCGGTGGCCACCAAATCGGTTCGCGGTGAACAGAAAACCTACAACATCAGTCAGCGCCGATATCCGGTCAACTCCACACCGCTCAAAGAAACCACACAGGTGGAAGCCATTGTGGAGATGACCGCCAACGTGACTCGCGGCTCAGTCGGCGGCGGTGAGGATCTGCTCGATCCCAATCCGGTCGTCGATATTCTGGAGGTCAGTCAGGGTGCGACCATTTTTCAGGAAGGCATCGACTGGCAGCAGTCCGGCAACCATGTGGACTGGATCGGCTCGGGCAATGAACCGGCCATCGGAACCACCTATACCGTGCGCTGGACCTATACCAAGCAGATGATCAAAGGCGAGGATTATGTGGACGGCGGCTGGTTCGGTATTACCGCACACCCGGCAGCCGGAGCCTATCATTATGTGGTGACTGCTTTTGACGGCTCGGGTGAAACCGCCTTTGATTCCGGCAGTGTTCTTGCGAGAATGACACTGGCCGGAGAGATGAACCGTCTTTCATGGCTGCCGGTCAACGGAGCCAATGGCTATCGGGTCTATCGGGCTACGACCAACGGTTCGCGAACCGATTTTCAGCGCATCAAGGAGCTGGGCAGCGAAGCCATATCCTATATTGATGACGCGGTGGATGAGCCCGCAGCATCCAACCCACCGGCAAGCAGCTCAGCAGCGGTTTCCATGTCCACCACTCAGATCGAGCCGGGCAATCTCAATGTGATCAACTTCGGACGTGGAGCGCTGGGCGATGAACCGGTCAACGGCTCCAACTGCAGTATCGACTATGATTATTACCTCGGCCGCAAGGACATCATTTACGTCACCACCCGGGAGATCAAACGACTGGAAGGTGCTCCGGCGGACTTTCCCAAGCTGCCAATCGTTCCGGAGGATACCTTGGGACTGTGCAGCATCGACTGCCCGCCCAACTCAACCGATATGACCATCCGCAATTTCGGGCTCACCCGCATCACCATGGATCAGATCCATGACATCATCAAAGATGTGGAGGATTTGAAATACAACGATGCCCAGTATCAGATGAACAACGAGCTGCAGAACCGCGACGCGCAGTCCAAGAAAGGCATCTATTCGGACGACTTTTCCAATACGGCCCAGTCGGATATTTATCACGCCGAGTGGGACGCTCGGGTAAACGAACTGGGCAAGTTTGCCTCTCCGGATCGATCGGCCATTTCCAATCCGCTCGATGTGGATCTCGGAGCCAGCGATGCCAGCTTCTTCGGCAGTCTGGCGCTCTTGCCGGGATCGGAACAGGTGATACTCGAACAGAACGACTGGTCCGAGGAACGTAACATCAACCCGTATGCGGTCTTTGAAAAGCCGCCCGCCATGCTGCAGGTCACGCCCAATATCGGCCGCCGTGGCCAGACCGGCATTGCCGTGACAGGCATCAACTTCACGCCGGATCGATCCGGGATTGTCCTGCGCTGTGACGGTCGTGTCATGGCCAGCAATCTGGTCAGTGATGATGCCGGACGTGTGACCGCCTCTTTTACGGTGCCGACGGAAGCCCGCAACGGCAACCGTATCGTGGAAATGGCGGATGGTCAGTACACCGCCCGCGCAAGCCTGCAGATCAATGACCCGTTGGTGATCACCCGTATCCAGCGATTTATCCAGACCAACATCATCACCCGTATCGTTCGTGTGCCGGTGGTGCGAACCGTCTGGAGAACCCGCACTATCTTCGTCCGCCGTGATCCGCTGGCCCAGACCTTCAGCTTTACCGAAAACCGGGTGCTGTCGGCAGTGGGCATTCAGTTTACCGAGCGGGATGCCTCCATTCCGGTAACGGTTCAGATTCGAGGCGTTACCACCGGATTGCCCAACGACACTATCTTTGCGGAAAAGGTGATTGCGCCGTCGGAAATCAATCTCGGCGGTGAAACCAAGATCAGCTTCGATGATCCGTTCTATGCGGAAGCCAATACCAGTTATGCGGTGGTCCTGCTGACCAACAGCACCAACTACAAGGTCCGCACGGCCACTCTTGGCAAAACCGGCCGTCAGGGAATCATCACCCGGCAGCCCTATGCTGAAGGTGTGCTTCTGGAAAGCTCCAACGCCGAGACATGGACACCGCTCAACGGTTCCGACCTCACCATGAAACTCTATGGCTATGAGTTCGAAAACGAAGGCACGGTCCAGTTCCAGCCGATCGGCAGTGTGCAGTTCTCCGATCTGAACATCGATGAATACTCGGCCATCCCGGAAGGCACCCATCTGATCTGGGAATACTCCACCGATGGCGGCCAGACATGGGATGCCGTCGTTCCGGCCGAGGAAGAGCGTCTGCCCAATCTGGCCAATGGTGTCTTGGTGCGGGTGCGCTTCAGCACCGGCATGGGGAACGACACTCCGGCACTCAACTTCCGGGATGTCAACCTGATCAGCTACCTGAACAACACCGCAGGAACCTATCTGACCCGTGAGAACGAGCTGACGCAGGGCGTGGAATCCACCAAGGTCTACACCCAGATGGATATCCCCAGCGGCACCAGTGTTCAGTGGTTCGCCTCCAATGATGGTGGTGAAACATGGGAAGCCATGACCATCGACGACACCCGGCCCATCGATGAGGACTGGACCGAATATACGCTGGTCAGAACCTTCAGTGATCCGTCGGGCAATAAGGTGCGCTACAAGGCTGAGATGACCGGAACCGTATTGACCTATCCGAGGATTCACACCCTCGGCGCAACCCTGAGCTGATGGAGGATCTCAAATGATCGTTAAACGCCGTGGCGGGATGACCGAATTCATACCGTCTCCACAGGAAAAGCGGGAAGGACTGGTTCGGGATCATTCCTTCAATCTGATCGAAAACCTGCACCACAGGTTGGGCCGATTGGAGGAGGAACTGGGATTACCGCTCGATGAGGCCGAAGCCTGTACCGCCTTTCTGGATAAGATGAAGCAGGATGAATCCCTGAATAAGGAGATTCATACCAGTCTGATCACGGGTGAAAACCCGGATACCTGAGCCCATCCCATCCACAAAAACCAGCCAACGCCCCGGAAGGCCAGCACGCTTCCGGGGTGTTTCTTTTGATGTGTCCGCCTGAATGCCGCCAGATTCGTAACATGTTGAAAATAAAGGTGTTAAATGTCGATTCTTTCTGTTCTTCTACTTGCTTTCTGACGGTATTAAAGCATTCATTCACATGTAAGCTGAAGGCTTAAACATAAGCCCGGCAACGAGTTATTAACCGTAAAACGGAGACTGTGAATGAATTTAAGAGAACTCAGATACGGGATCGAGATCGAGACCGTAAAACGCACCCGGGAACAGATAGCCTGGGCAATCCACTCGGTAGTCGGCGGCCATGTCAGGCATATCGGCTCACCGGCCAGCTACGACCCATGGGAAGTGGAAGACCTGCGGGGACGCAAATGGAAGGTGGTCAACGATGCCTCCCTGACCAATGTGCCGTCCCACTTGCGGGCGGAGCTGGTGAGTCCGGTACTGACCTATGACGACCTTGAGCAGCTGCAGGAGGTGGCCCGGGCCATCCGCAAGGCCGGTGGAAAAATCAACAGCCAGTGCGGCATCCACATCCATATCGACGCCGCGCCCTTCGACGGCAGGCACCTGGGTAACCTGGCCAA
>OMKS01000499.1_pt1 | contig 36420 bp, 28 predicted proteins | sample 1674721 | NCBI WGS metagenome assembly OMKS01 (sample SAMN06264996, study PRJEB25208) | sediment metagenome | isolation source: hot spring sediment | place: USA: California | collected 2014-09-02 | reverse complement strand
GCAATATATCCACCGTTTCTAACTGCCAAAGGCATAATCTTAGGCATCCTTAATGGGAGATTAAGCACAGGGTTACACCTTGGTACAATATATCCCAGATTTTCTAAGAATACAGACCGCTTCTACAAGTTACTTGCTGCTATGGTTGTCATAACTTTAGAAATAAGTGTTATGATCGGTGTCTTTTCCATGGTTTTTGGTACCCTGTTTTGGAATTTAACCATCGCTCATTTTCTAGAAGTCTTGGTAGTTATATTGGCAACCATGGCTTTAGGAACGGCTCTCTTCTTTTTTTCGTCTAATTTTGCATTTTTCTTTTTTAAGAAAGGGTTAGACCCAGATACGGTCGTTCATCCAATATGTAACACGATAGCAGACATTTTCATAACATTATGTTATGTCTTAACTCTTAGCCTGTTTTTTCTTTTCGGTTTATCTGGAAAGATTGTTGTCACTATTCTTGCGCTAATACTCATAGTTTGGGCGCTGTACATCTTATCAAAAAATGTTCACGAGACTGAGTTTGTTAGGACTATAAAAGAGACATTTCCTGCTTTGATTATTATGGCATTCATAGTTAATGTGACAGGAACTTTCCTTCGAGAGATACATGAGACAGTAGAGGCAAGACCCGAAATATTCGTCGTTTACCCCGCTGTAATCGACATGATGGAAGACGTAGGCGCCATTGTCGGTTCCACAGCCACGACTAAACTCGCGTTAGGTACTCTTAAGCCCCATTTTTCTGAAATACGAAATCATGTACAGGAAATTTTTGCCGCTTGGATGCCCACTCTATTTTATTACACAATCTACTCGGCTTTAGCGTTGGCGATAACTGGTTTGTTTTCCTTTAGCCTCTTCTTGAATTTTACGTCTCTTTTGTTAATGGCAAATATATTAGCAGTGAGTGGAATTGCTTTAATATCCTATACTGTTGCTGTTTTAACTTTCAAGAAAGGCTTAGACCCTGACAACTTCGTCATTCCCATCGAAAGCACCCTTGCAGACAGCCTAACAACAATAGCCCTATTCATCGCTTTACTTCTGATAGTCTAATTAAAGCATTAGAATCAACCATTTCACACTTTCATACTTTTAGTTAAAAAACTTCAGAGATTTGGTCCCACTTTGGTCATCTGCTGAAATCTCCAAATTTTTATTTAGAATCATTATCTGCTTTTGTGCAGGTAGCGGTTGATGAGGCGTATGGGCGGAGGACCAAAACTTGTCTTTCCGCTTCTTTTGTCTCGGATCATGGCTGCCAAGTCGTAATTGTAATCTTCTCTGCATTGTCTGATCAGTTTTTTAGCTTGTTTGACGCCATACGAAAACAGAAACCTCAGCCCATAGCCCTTAACTCCACTTTTTGTGAGAAAATATTCCTGAAGAATTCTCTGCCCCCACTCTATGTTGTGTTCCCAGCACTTCAGGAAAAGTTCAGCCTGTTTAGGCGTCATCTTCTCGATGGTGAATGATTCAGTTTTGTCTTTCAGTCCGCCCATCGCCACAAGAAACAGCGGAACAATCAAACTCTTGAAACACTTCAGCTCCTCCAGAAGATCAATAGTCAAATCAACGTCTCTGTCAGTTTCACCGGGGAGACCGATAATCAGCGTGGCGCATGGAACCCAACAGTTCCTTGACATAACCTCAAAAGCGTCTATAACCACTTGAGGCCAGTCCTCTGGCGTGAAGGGCTTGCATTTTCCTTTCATGTTTGCTTCAATCAGCCGTGGGCTGCCCGTTTCTAGGCCTGTTTGTCCGCTAAGCCATCTGCTGTCTTCGCCTGCACCCAGAATGTTAGAGATTTCCTCAACAACATCTGGTGCGCTTGCGATGGAGGAGAGGGAAAAGTGGCTCATCGCTACAGCGTTAACTCCCGGATAGCTCCTAACCGTTTTAAATAGCTCTACCACCGCCTCTCCGTTCACTTCTAAGCCTTTAGCATTGTATCTGAGCACATCCTCTGCATGCAGTAATGGCCGTTTGCCTGCCCTAAGGTTGACTTCCACTTCTTTCAGGATGTCTTTTATGGGGAGGCAGCGGTAACGCTGAAGCGTGGGGACACAGAAGTCGCAGCCTCGTCCGCATCCACGGGCAATCTCAACTATGCCGTCTATTGTTGCTTCCTTAATCAGGGCGATTTCTTCTGTTTCAGCCACATCTCCATGCACAACCTCTGGAAGCGGTTTTCCATCCACTGCTTTCTCAAAAAGAGGCCCCCCGACTTTCTCGCTTTCCCCGACGACCACGCAATCTATTCCCAATCTGCTTCGATTCTCTCTGTCTTCCAGTTGCCAAGCTCCTGGACCCCCGACAAGGATTTTTGGTCTATGCTTTTTGACTGATGGATGATTCAGTATCTCCTTGAATTTCACTGCCATATACGCCTCTCCGCCAAACAGTTGAGTGAAAGTAGATGTTGCTGGCCCCATTCCCAAGGGGTCATTTTCTGTAATTCCAATCACTTTCGTCTTGGATCCTACAACCTTGTGTAGGTGTTCTGGGTGGGCAACGATTACGTCTTCTCTTTTGAATCCGTAATCCAGCAGGGCGGCTTCGACTTTCCTTGTTCCACATGGTGCATATTTAACTGACCCATCATCATTCACTGGAACAGATGGACAAAACATCGAAAAATAGACCCAGTCAGGAATCAGCCCTTTTGGTACGCAGGCGCTGAAGCCAAGAAAAATTCCTCCTCTGTACTCGCTCATCAAAGTTCTGTCAGCGGTTAAAACAACCTTATATCCCCCATCTGCCATCGTAACCAACCTCGTCCCCCAACGGTTATTAAATAAAATTTATGCTTAAATCAAATTTAACTTAGTCGGTTATTGAATCTTCGCGTTTTTATATGGAAAGAAGGATTTATGTTCTTACAGTTTCGCGAAAACCATAAAAGCAGGCGCCTGCCTATAACAGAAAACCAAGAGGAGAATGCAGTGTTTCTTGCACCTTTTGTTGCTTCGCCCACGCCTGTTGTGCGTCGGATGCTGATTTTAGCTGAACTCAAGCCGGGAGAGGTCCTGTATGATTTAGGTTCCGGAGACGGTCGAGCGGTTATAATGGCTGCCAACGACTTTGGGGCAAAATCTGTGGGAATTGAGTTGAGGGATGATCTGGCAAAGAGAGCCTTGGAGAGCATTCAGAAACTGGATTTAAATGAGAAACCTCAAATCATCCAGAAGGACATCTTTGCTGTTGACGTGTCTTCTGCCGATGTTGTATTCTTGTATCTAACAACTAGTGCGAATGAAAAGATTAAACCGAAGCTGGAGGCGGAACTCAAACCTGGAGCCAGGGTCGTCTCCCATGACTACGAAGTTCTGGGATGGAAACCCTCTAAAGTTGACAACTTCTGCGAGAACCCTCAGCTAGGTTACCCTTCTCACACGCTCTACGTCTACAAAAGATAGCTTCTTCAAGACTCAACAAGCCCCATACTTCAAGTCAAAACAGCAACATGGCTAAATTTCTGATTTTTCTTCCTTTCGCGTTTCCTTTATAAGCAATAACACCGTTATAAGCTTGTGAAAGCAATTGCGACCTCCATGTGAAACTATTGTCCGCTCAGTTCTGCCCGCCTTTCGTTCTATGGTAGCCAGAAGTCTGATAGAAAACTTCAACTGTTCTCAAGTGACAGCTGCAAAAAAACTTGGAACAACCCAAGCCTCCATAAGTCATTATCTTTACTCAAAACGGGGAGAAAAAATGGTGAAGCAGCTTGAAGCCTCCCCCGCTATCAGAAAAATAGTGGCTGACACAGCCGAAGGCATTGCCACCGAAAAGCTTTCTCCATTCGATGCCATGTTAGCGTTCTGCAAGCTATGTGCAGCTCTAAGATCTGGAGACCTGATGCCTGATTGGCGCAAGCGTTACTTGGACTTTCCAGAAATCTGCAATGTTTGTCCATCAACAGCTAAAAAGCATTGATGAAGCATGGTGCCTGAATTGCCAAAGAAGCGCCGCAGACATTTTCTAAAAGAGAAAGAAGCTAAGAAGTTTCTTCTAGAAGTTTCTAAAACGCTAGGAACAAACATTGAGCAAATGCTGGATTCGAAAACTGGCGTCGAAGTGAATGAAACCGAAACCGCCGAAGTTTTCTTGTTTGACGGCAGACCTCTATTGGCAAGATCCAATGGAGTGCTTTTTCCCACTCTATCCTTCGAAGAGTTTTTCGCCGTTATTCCAAAAATAGTTGTTGATATGGGAGCCGTTCCCAATGTCTGCAAAGGGGCGGATGTGATGGCTCCCGGAGTTCGCGCCGTTAAAGGCGAATTCAATGAGAATGACCTTCTTCTTGTAGTTGATGAGCGGCACAGCAAGCCCTTAGCTGTGGGTGTAGCCCTCTTCGGTTCTGAGGACATGAAAGCTCTCGATAGCGGAAAAATCGTGAAAAACCTCCACTACGTGGGCGACAAACTCTGGAACTATCTGAAGGCTTCTTGATTGAAAATTTCTAGTTACATGGTTACTCAAGAAAAATTGACAAATTTTAGTCAAGAAAGTTTGACAAAAACACTTTTTAAATGAAAATGTTAAACTATGTTTAGGGGAGAGTTGATGCTGTCTAAAAAGTTGTTTTTCACAAACGTGGTTCTTTTTATTTTAGCGGGTTTTCTTTTTATTGGTTCTGTTGGAGCATCCTCGGAAATGTGGAGCCAGACATACGGAGGAGAAGGAACTGAAAAAGCTTATTCTTTAGTCGAGACGTCCGACGGAGCATATGTACTGGCTGGGTACACCTATCCCTCCGATACTGAAGAAAGTGATGTTTGGTTGGTTAAGACTGACGCACATGGAAACATGGTGTGGAACAGAACATATGGAGAAGGGGCGATCCGTGTGATAGTGCAAACTTCTGACGGAGGATATGCTCTAGTGGGCAGAGCTAATAAAGGTGATTGGGATATTTACAGAGATTTTTTGTTGGTTAAGACCGACAATCATGGAAACATGGAATGGAACAGGACATACGGAGGGAACGATCTTGACCATGCTTATTCTTTAGTTCAGACAAGTGATGGAGGATTTGCTTTAGTTGGTGACACAAGCCCCAATCTTTTAGGAAGCCCTCGCGACATTTGGTTGGTTAAGACTGATGCATATGGGGTTATGGAGTGGAACAGGACCTATGGAGGAGCAAGTTATGAGTATGCTTATTCTTTGGTTGAGACGTCCGACGGAGGATTTGCCTTAGCTGGTTGCACAGCATCATTTGGTGCAGGACATGAAGATGTTTGGTTGGTTAAAACTGACTCGTATGGAAATATGATGTGGAACCAAACATACGAGGGTGAAGCTTATGCGTTGGTTCAGACTTCGGATGGGGGATACGCTATAGCTGGACAAAAAGATGGCGATTTTTGGTTGGCTAAAGCCAATGAACACGGCGTTATCCCAGAGTTTCCTTCATGGGCTATTCTGCCGCTTTTCTTAGTTGCCACCGTGTCTGGGATAGTTGTTAAAAGGAGATTGTTCCATAATCGTTCAGAAGAATCATAAAATGCTAATCTGGAATCGGGATTTTTGCAGATTATGTGTTGCGATAAGCGGAAATGTTTAAAATAAAACTTCAGTAACTAGTTACAGAAGTGATGCTGTTTGTCTACCTCAGAACAGAAGAGCAAAAAAACTCGAAAGAGAGCCTACCTGAAGGCTATGCCCCTGCGCACCCTCGCCGATGTAGAAGTTATCAAACATGAACTCAACTTGGGGAACATCCTTATTCTCAAGATAACTCCTCTTGCCAGAAAAAGCGTTGAAGATGTCAAGAAGGCTGTGGACGAACTTTCGGGCTTCACCGAATCAATCGGAGGCGACATCGCCAGTTTAGGAGAGGAGCGGGTGGTTATCGTGCCTAAATCTGTTAGAATCTGGCGCCCAGAAACTGTTGCCTCCAAAAAGGCGCCTACCGCAGCTTGATTGTTTCCAGAACTTCTGGCACAAGCGCTTCCACCTTATATTTCCTCTTGAAAAGGTTAGCCATGCTTATGCTCTTTGTTTTTTCGCCGTGAAGCACAATTATTCTCTCAGGTTTCGGTCTCAACCTTCGAATATAGTTGGTAAGCTGTCTTCTGTCCGAGTGCCCAGAAAATCCTCTGACCGACTCAACCTGCATCTCAACTTTCATAACTTCCATCTTTCCGTTGCTGCTTATAATGGGGACATCCGCTAAACCCTTCTGGACTCTCGATCCCATGGTTCCTTCAATCTGGTAGCTGACAAAAATTATCGTATTCCGATTGTCCCCTGCTAAACGTTTGAAATAATCGATTACTGGCCCTCCCTCAAGCATGCCCGACGTCGCCAAAATTATACACTGCTCTCCGTCCACGATTTCTTCTCTTGCGCTAGGATGCTCCACAATGGTGAAGTAGTCCGACTGGAAAGGATTGACTCCCTCATAGAGAATGCTGTTTCTCACTTCTTTAGCCAGATACTCCGGATACGCGGTGTGGATTGCTGTCGCCTCAGAGATCATGCCCTCCACAAAGACAGGTGCCTCCTTAAGCAGTCCCCGTCGCATATAATCGTCAATGACCAGCATGATTTCTTGGGCTCTCCCCACCGCAGGAACTGGAATCAAAACTTTGCCTTGCCTATCCAAAGTATCATTAATTATTTTTGTAATACTCTGCTCTGCCTCTTCTCTTGTGGGCATAATATCGTCAGGAGCACCATACGTGCTTTCCGTTATTATTGTCTCTGCCCTAGGAAACATGGAAACAGCAGGCTCAAGAAGCATCGACTTGCCATATTTGTAATCTCCGGTGTAAACCAGATTGTGGAGCCCCTCGCCGATATGTAGATGAATCAATGATGAGCCGAGTATGTGCCCAGAATTGTGCAGAGTCAAACGAATATCTGGAGCGATGTCAGTTACCGAGCCGTACCGCAGAGGAATCGTGTGCATAACTGTGTCTCTTACCTCCTTCTGGCTATACGGCGGTATAAATCCCTGCTTGTTCGCAACATCCAAGTAATCCAGCTGAAGCAGAGTCATGAGGCTGGAAGTAGGAGCCGAACAGTAGACTGGTCCGTCATAGCCATACTTGAAAAGAAACGGCAGAAACCCGCAATGGTCCAGATGAGCATGGCTTATAACCACAGCATCTAAGGCGTCCAAATCAAACTGGGGCATATCCAACCGTGGAAACGCCACTGTGGGACTTGTAGACCCTGGGTTGATTCCACAATCCAGCAGCACATTGCTTTCTCTTGTTTGAACAAGAATCGCTGATCTTCCCACCTGCTGGAAGCCGCCCAAGGCGGTTAGGCGGACATCGCCAGCCTCATAGACTGACGGTCTGAAAATTCGTTCGCCGATGGAGCGCAGTATCCTTTCTCGTTCCTTGCTTTCTGAGTACATGAAATGTCGCATGTGAGCGATGATTTTGGATGGTATGGGTGGGCTTCTTAGGATTCGGGGTCGCCAATGTGTCTGCTTGATAATCTCTTGCAGGACCTCGCCGTTTTTTCCGATAACGACTCCTGGTTTTTTCGCTTCTATGATAACTTCTCCGAGGCTGGGGTCAAAGTTTATGTTCGTGATCTCTGCCTCTTCGGAGACAATCTTTTTTATGATTCTTTCTGTATCCCTTTCTTTAGCTCTTATTGACGGGTCGGAGCGCACAACTATCCTCTTTCTGATCAGCTTGACTATTTCTGCGATTATGTGGCTTTGCTCAACTAGAACCTCCGGTTTTTTGGTATAAACAGCGAGAGCTGGTCCTTCATACTCGATTCTGGTTACTTCAGCCTGCGGAGGAATATTCTCCAGTATATGCTGACTTATGTCCACTTGGTCTTTCTCAGATGGTTTCAATGCTTTATTTTCGCTCCTCAGGAGCCCCCTAGAACTGCTTTCTTTTCTTCAGTGCTAAGTGCTCGATAGCCTTCCTTAGTTATGAGTGCTATGTCAAAGCTGTCTCCGCTTGCTATGTCTCTCTTCATAGCTGAGTCAACAGCGCGCACAACCACAGGCAACATGTCCTTTATTGTGGCTCCTTCCTTGTATTTGTCTTCCAGAACCCCGTAAGCTATGGGGGAACCTGAACCTGTAGCCACACATTTCTCTTCTACGAGGCTGCCGAAAGGATCTAAAGAGAAAACGTGAGGTCCTGTAGTGTCGACGCCACCAACTAGGATCTGTGCCAGCAGTCCTCCCCGTGCAGAAAAGAGGACGTTTGCGACTAGGCGGGATGCCGCTTTTATTGGCATTGGTCGACCATTGCTTATTTTGTAGAGTTTTGCATTTACCTTGAGTACCTCAACGACGTACTGCGCGTCTGCGACGCCGCCTGATATGGTCATGGCTATGTGGTCGTCTATCTGGTAGATTTTTTTGCCTTGCTTATGGGCTACGAAGTATCCCATTGTCACACGGGTGTCTGAAGATAGTATAACTCCGTCGGTGCAAACGACGCCGACTGTTGTTGTTCCTTTTAATGCTAATTTCTCTGTAGATTCATGCATTTTTTGGGTCCCCCGAAAATTGATAGATAGTAGAATGACTCGGGAGAAGTCAGAGGTGTATATACATCCACGACATATTTAAAAAGATTTCGAAACTGGGTTGGATGTTGCCTGCATCAAACGTCTTAAATGCTGGAAACCTGAAACTTAATAGGGAGCCTTTAGTCATATCCGTGATTGCATTGAAAATGCAGTTACATCGAATGCAGCTTCCAAGGGAAGTTGTGGTTGGAAACGAAACTTTACCGCTTGTAAGCGAGATTTGCCAGAAGTTAGACTTCGACAAATCAGCGCTTGTGGTGACTGGTCCAGACACCAAAAACATCGCTGGTAAAAGGGTTATCGACCTGCTCACCGACGAGAAAATGATTGTTGACTATCTTGTTGTGAACTCCTCTACGATGTGGGAAGTCCGGGCTGTTGAAGAAAAAATTCAAGAACTAAAGCCTCAGGTCGTTCTCGGCGTAGGCGGAGGAACCAAAATTGATGTTGCAAAACTGAGTTCTACGCGTCAAGGAATCGCCTTCATAAGCGTGCCCACAACCGCCTCCCACGATGGTATCGCAAGCCCTGTAGCTGCTGTCAAGGGATTGAATAAGCCCTACTCGGTGATGGCGCAGTCTCCCATGGCTATAATAGCAGACACAGACGTTATCATCAACTCAGATTACCGTTTCACTGCCAGCGGCTGCGGAGACCTTGTGTCCAAGTTCACGTCTGTCAGAGACTGGGAACTAGCCTACAAAGTAAAACATGAATACTACGGGGAATACGCCGCAAGTTTGGCTCTCATGAGTGCCAGATTGATTGCCAAAAACGCTGATGCAATCAAGCCTGGAGCAGAAGAGGGACTCCGCCTTGTTCTGGAGGGTCTCATAAGCTGTGGAGTTGCTATGAGCATCGCGGGAAGCAGCAAACCCTGCAGTGGTTCAGAGCATCTGTTCAGCCATTCTCTTGATATGATCGAACCCAATGGAGCCTTGCATGGAGAGCAGTGTGGCGTGGGAGCAATAATGATGGCTTATCTCTATAACACAGATTGGAAAGGAATCAAAGACACGCTTCAAAAAACCGGGGCTCCCACAACAGCTGAAGAACTGGGCATGGAACCTGAGTCCATCATAAAGGCTCTGGTGCAAGCCTCTGAAATTCGTCCCGAACGTTACACCATTTTGAACGAAAAAAAACTGGATTACGATTACGCCAAGAAACTCGCCAAGGCCACCGGCGTGATCTCCTAGATTGTACACATAATAATTGAATCTGCACATCGGTGGAAAATCGTGGACAACCCTTTCTGAAGCAGCTTTTTATTTTGTGTTTGGATTAATGAAATCTTCTGAAAGTTTGCTTCTGGTCTATTTGCCTCTAAGAATCGTCAATGAGCCATTTTTCACTCGTCTGCTATTTGTTGCTGTGACCCACTTTAGGTGAGTATCTGAGGGAATAAACTGTTTTTGAGCTGACTAGGCTGCTGAATTTGCTGTGGACGGCGGCGATGGTATTGTATCCGTTTTGTGGTCGTTCATCCGTTTTTTCGGGTGTTTTGTTTAGATTTTTCTGTTCCAAGAGTTGTTCTCCGTCCTAAGTATGAATATATTTACTGATATTTTGACTATATATAACTTTCTAATATTTATGTTTCTATATGAATTAATTTCATAATGTCTAAACATTTTTAATGCTGTACCTGCTGTGCTCCAATAAACGTGTGCCCCTCCCCTTTTTGTGGCCAAAAACTGACTAACTCAAGGCTGTTTCAAGTTTAGTTAAGTGTGTTAATGATTGATGTCACGTGTTTATTGGTATCTACGCTTGTTTAAACCTGTATTGAGGATAATTACTGAAAAGGAGCCGTTTTTGACAGCCAACGATATATCTGCATGTTAACAACAGTTATTTCGTTCTTTTATAGTAGCTTTCGACTGGGTGTTAGAATTTGATCTCATGGAAGTACTCTTTCGAGAAAATAAACAAGGATTTGGAATTAGCTAGGAAAAAGAAGCAGGCTCTTGACGATCTTTTCAATTCAGGCAGAATTTCGGCGTCTACATATAACTCCTTGGACAACGAACTTTCCACCATCATCTCCGACATCGAGATGCGACAGAAAGCGTTAGCCGACAATCTGGCCGCCAAAGTAGCAGACCTCGAAAAGCAGATCGGTACCTTGGAAGTGTTTCTCGCCAACTCTGAAATCCAGTATGTTGCAGGAGAAATTGACGAAGAATTACACGCTAACGAAAGTAACGCTTTTTCAAAGGGTCTATATGCCTTGAAGCAACAGTTGAGTTCCCTCAAGGAGGCAGTTAGCACTCTTATGCCCGAAGCTGCAGCACCAGCCCCCCCACCCGCACCGGTAGAAGAGGAGACGATGCAAACCACTGAAGGAATCATTGAGGAAACTGCTGCGATATCCTTGGATGCCGCTGTCGAGGCGCCTTTTGAGGTGCCAGTTGAGGCTCCAGTTGAAGAGGCTGAAGTGCCCGTTGAAGAACCCGTTGAAGAGACGATTGAGGCTCCTGTCGAAGCTACTGTCGAGTCGCCATTTGAAGGGTATGCCGAGGCTCCTGTTGAAGTTTCTGAAACTCCCTTTGAGGAAACTGCCGACCAGTCGATTACTCCTTCTGTTGATGTTTCCGCCGAAGAGGAGACGCTAGAGGCTCCTGAAATCCCTGAGGCTCCCGCTGAATCAATAGCTGAGGTTCCTGAAGCACCAGTTGAAGCGCCAGTTGATGTTCAAGCTGAGGCTGCTGTCGAATCTTCTGTCGATGTGCCTAGTGAAGCTCCTGAAGTTGAGGTTGAGGAAGCAGTTGAGGTTCCTGAGGTTCCATTTGAAGAGGCTGTCGAGGAGACTTTTGAAGAATCTGTTGAGACCACAATTGAGGCTCCTATAGAAACTTCAGTTGAAGAGCTGCCGGTTGAGGAATCTGTTGATGAGACCATTGAGGCTACCGAAGTTCCAGTGGAGACATCCGTTGAAGAGGTTGCAGAGGATGCATTAGAGGCTCCTGAAGCTCCTGAGGCTCCTGTTGAGGAGATGGCTGCTCCTTCTGTTGAGGCTCCTGAACCTACTGTTGAACTGTCTGCTGAAGAGGAAATCGAAGTTGAACCCATGTTTGAAGAGCCAACAATCGAAGAACCTCGAGAAACAGTGGAAGCTGAAATATCCGAAGAAGCTGTTGAGGTAACTGTAGAAGAGATTGATGAAGAGGCTTACACAGAAGAAGTAACCGCTGCTGAAACCGTGTCTGAAGCGCAGATGGAAGAGGTTCCGGCTGCAGAAGAGGCATCTTCTGAGGAAGTCATGGAAGAAGATTCTATTGAAGACAATACAGCCGAAGCAGACAGTGAAGAAGATATAGCTGAAGAAGAAGTTCCGATGGAAGAAGAGGTTGCAGACGACGAAGAATTAACCATTGAAGATACATATGAATCTAGCAACATGTAACCAAAATCCGTTCTTTTTTCCAAATCCTAACCCTTTCTTTATCCCCCTTTCTTGTATAACCTGAACCAGAATGGCTCCGAGATTTTCCTTTTTTCATTCCAGTGAGGTTACTGTTTAGCATCTAGGCGCTCATCTTTTCGATAATGGTTACATATTTTGATACTTCAGAGTCAATGAATTCCCTTATTGTCCATCCGGTTCCTTCAAGCATTTCCGTTATTTCCTGTTTAGACACCATCAAGTAATCAAACCATCCACTAACATAGTTTTGGAATCGTATTCTGATTCTCACTTGACCGCCCATTCTGCCTTTTCTCTTGTTGATCCGGTGATACGCTGAATGGTTAGGGTCATCTGTTTTGTATGGGTCACGAGTCTCTGCAATAACCAAAGCATTCTCAGAAGTCATTCCATAAAACTTCTTCAGCAGCTCACGGGCTTTGCTGAAACTGCCGAACAGACCAAAGTTGTTTCCCATCATGATTATTGTGTCAAAAGAGTTTTGCTTGAAATCTAAATATTCAATTGACATAACTTTTGCTTGTTTTAATCCTCTTAGTTTGCAAACTTTTATGGCAAGAGGAGAAGCGTCGATGCCAAATACATCAAAACCTTTTTCCTGCAAATACAGCGAATGCCTACCCGCTCCACAACCGATATCTAAAACTCTTCCTTTCACGAACTGCATTGCTTTTTGTTCAATGGGATGCCAGTTTTCATAACCAGAAAAATATCCTTTTGCAAATATAATATTCGTTAACCCGTCATCTCTTTCCACAATTTCAGAGACATCTCTGCCCTCATAATAAGCCATTAGCATTTGACCGAAAGCATCTTCTTCTGGCTCCAAGGTAAACTCCCTCAAATCAGTAACAGAACACGAAAACCTTTCTAACCGAAGAGAATAAAAACTTTTTAAGCAGTTAACTCTCGGGTTCGGCTGGTTTGGGTTTTCGTTTGAATCTGCAGATTCCAATCCAGTTTCTGGTCCTTGACTGGCAGTAGCCGTCGACATTGTTTACGCAGTTTGTTTGGCTGCATTTTATTTTTCTTCGCACTTGTTACTCTCCAAAACAACAGAAGCTTAACAGGGAAACCGTGGGCTTTAATCCCTCTTTTTTTGTTGCCCATTCTTTGGTTTCAGGTGAACCTCCGGAACCAGTATTCCCTCCTCGGTTATGACAGCGTCCACATACTCCAGAGGGGTTATGTCAAAGGCTGGATTCAGCACCTTGACGCCTTCAGGAGCGATTCTTTCGGAGCCTATATTCGTGACTTCCGTTGGATTTCTTTCTTCGATAACCGCATCGTCGGAGGTGCGCGACTGGTCCATCGTTGAGGTGGGGGCAGCCACGTAGAAGGGAATTCCATGCTCAAACGCCAAAACAGCCACGTTATATGTTCCGATCTTGTTCAAAACCGCATCCCAGACAATACGGTCCGCGCCAACCACTACCTTATCCACTAAACCCTTAGACATCACATAGCCCACCATAGTGTCGGAAATCAGGGTCACCGGGATGTTGTCTCGCATCAACTCGTAACAGGTGAGCCTAGCGCCCTGAAGCCGCGGTCGGGTTTCGCAGGCGATCACCTTAACGTTTTTGCCCTCTTCAACTGCGGCTCGTATAACCCCAAGTGCGGTGCCGTAATCAACCGTTGCCAAGCTGCCCGCGTTACAGTGGGTGAGAACCACGTCGCCATCCTCGATTAGAGCGGCTCCATGCTTTCCCATCTGTCGGTTGACCTCCACGTCCTCATCCGCCATCCTCTGAGCCTCCGCCACCACAGCCTCAGCCAAATCCTCCTTGGCTCCCGCAGTCTCCTGAGCCTTTTTCATCACCCTGTCGATTGCCCAGAAAAGATTCACAGCTGTTGGACGGGTCTTACGAAGCGTCTCAGCCGTGGTCTCCAACTCCTTCATCAGATCCTCCCTCTTCTCCGCCTTTGAATGGAATGCTGCAAGAGCCAAACCATACGCAGCCGCCACGCCGATGAGGGGCGCTCCCCGCAGCTTCATCTCCTTAATCGCAGAAGCCATAGCCTTATAGTCGGTTATCTGTAACCAGACAGTATCTTTGGGTAATTTTGTTTGGTCAACGATAATTACTGTGCCGTTTTTCCATTCAATGGTTCGCAACAATCAACACCTGCCTGACTATTGATTCTGTGTTGCCACGATAATACATTTTCTACAAAAACTGAGGGTTTCAACCTCGAATCTGTTCCCCGCAAGGGAGTGTATGCTATGCAAGACAGTGCGTTCAAATGTAAACCTACAGTTTAATTATAATGAATAACAAAAATTTTTTGAGTGACTAGGGGAAGCGTCCACTATCGGCAACGACGTGGAGGGTTTTTCATTTTTTCCCTACCTGCGCTTCCCACAGTCCCTTCACAATCTATGTTCATTTACGGTTGCCGGTAGCCCTTTACTGCTTTTTGTTGATTTTTATTACAACCTCAATCGGGCTTCCCTTAGGAAGTTTCAGGCTCTTTTGCCACTCGTCCCCAACAGCAATGAGCGAGTAAACACCGGAAACCTCAGCCTTAGCCTTCTTAACAAAGTTAACCAACGCAGCTTGGGTCTCACCCGTCTTTATCATGTCATCCACTATAAGCACGCTGTCCCTCCGCTTCAATGCATCCTTCGGCAGATACAAGGTCATGGTCACGCCTGAATCACGCAGAACATAGGTTTCCTCCAGAAAAGCGGGAACCCCTACCTCCTTGTTTCGTTTTGCAATCAGCAAATCGACACCCAGAGAGTTTGCAACCATTGCTCCAAGAGGGATGCCGTCTACGGCAGCGGTCAAAACTTTTGTCACCCGTCCCCCTGCAAAGGTTGCTAGGGCGTGATGGGCTGCCTGCTGGAGGATGTTGTGGTCGCCTATGATCCAGGTGTTGTTGAAGTATCCGGCTGAGTTGAATTTTATTCTCCTGCGTAGTTCAGCCTTCAGGCCGACAAGTTTGGTTAGAACTTCCCATAGTTCTTTTGCTCTCTCCGCGTTTGGCAGAACGTGGCCTTTGGCGTACCTGCTTAAAACTGTCACTGGCAGGTTGGTTTTGACTGATAGTTCTCTGTAGGTGTACTCTTTTTTTGCTGTTCTGAGTAGTTCGATGGTCATTAAACGAAGTTTCAGGTCTTCTGCATGCGTGTTCATACATTCATCACTTTTCTATGCACACCAACAAATCAAACTGTGAGTGTGCAGGTTACCTATTTTGACTTGGATAGATTTATAATTTCCGTATAACGTGGAGCGCATAAAGACAGCACGGCGCCGAAGCCTGCTTTAGAAGTTGGGGGTGGCGGATCCGCGGGGATTTGAACCCCGGATCATTGGATTTCTTCTTCCGCAGATTAGAAGTCCAATGCCTTATCCTGGCTAGGCCACGGATCCTTGATTGTCATAGTTTAAGAATTGCTTAGATATAATCTTTCATTTAAGCTGGTTGCTGTGAAGTTTTCTTGGTTATGCTATGTAGATTGCGGGGCGGTATGGTCTGGCTAATACGGCTTTCTTCTGGGGGTCATGATGCTGCTGGTCGTCCTCACGGTAGGTGTGGATTTTGGCGTCGAATTCTCTTGCAAAGAATGTTTCGGCTTTTCTCAGCAACTTGGCTTCGTCTAGGGCTCCTATCTGCAGTTGCCTCTGTTTCATGTCTTCGGGCATGCGGTTGATTTCTTCTGTGATTCCTTGGGCGAATTTGGCGACCTGTCCTCCCATCTTTTTCAGGTCGGGGTCGGTCATCAGTTCCTTCATTAGGTCGCTTATTGTTAGTGTGGCGGATTCTGATTTTTTGAGTGCTGTTAGGTAGATTTTCCATTTCCATTGTGCGGCGGTGTAGTAGTGGATTTGTTTGGGGGTCATCTTTGTTGCTTTAAGAATGTTTGAGGTGTCTTCTAGCACGTTTTTGATTAGGTTTTCGGTTTCCTCTGCTTCGACGTTGACTTTTGTTTCGTCGTAGACTGGCCAGTCAGCCTGGGAGATGAAGCCTGTTTTGTTGAGTTTGCTCCAGATTTCTTCGCAGATGTATGGTGCAAAGGGCGCCAGTAGCAGGGTCCATGTTTCGAGTGCCTGTTTCAGGGCGTTTGAGTTTGAGGTTTGTTTTCGTCTGTTGTACCATCGGAAGTCGTTCCAAGTTTCGAAGAGGGCGTTTTCTAGTGCTGTTCTGGTTTTGAGTGCTTCCATGTTTTCGGTGACGGTTTTGATTCTGTGCTGGAGAGTGCTGATTAGCCATGTTTCTAAGTGTTCCTGTTCGGCTTCTTTGGCGTTTTCGATTATGTTGTCTGTTAGGGTTTGGAAGCCGCGGAGTTTGGTTTTGACGTCTCTGACGGTTTCTTTTCTCCAGTCTGGGTCGTTCATTCCTTCTCCGCCTAGGAGTAGGGCGCAGCGGGTGGCGTCTGCTCCGAATTGGTTGAGGGCGTCTTTGAGGGTTATGAAGTTGCCCTTTGATTTGGACATTTTGTTTCCTTCGATGCTGAGCATGCCGTTTACGCCGATGCCCTTGGGCAGGTGGTCTGGGAACAGTGCTGTGTGCTGGAAGAGGAAGAAGGTTAGGTGGTTGGGGAGCAGTTCTTTGGCTGAGATTCTTAGATCCAGTGGGTACCAGTACAGGAATTCGGTTCGCATCTCGTCTAGGATTTTGGTGTCTATTTTTGTTTGATGTGAGATTTTTTTGGGGTCTCCTTTTCCGTGGAAGATGTAGTCGAAGACCTGTGGGGTCATCTGTTCGGCTGTTATGTTGTATTTTTTGAGGTGGTTGTTTATGGTGTAGAATGCCATGTAAACGGTTGAGTCGGTGAGGGTTTCGACTATCCAGCCTGGGCTCCATGGGAGTGGCGTTCCTAGGCCGCTTTTTCGTGCGCATGGCCATTCTTTGAGCCAGTCGATGATGTTGAGGAACCATTGGCGGGCGGATTCTGGGTAGATGGATGCTTGGTTTAGGGTGTCTTTGGTTTTCTGTTTCCATGTGGGATCTGAGTATTTTATGAACCATTGTTCTTGGAGGAGCTTGACTATGCAGGGGGTCATGCATCTGCAGACGACGGGTTCGGGTAGGTCGTACATTGTGTCTGCTATGTTCTGTTTTTTGAAGTCGTGGATTAGGGTGTCTTTTATTTCGTTGACTTGTTTTCCTGCGTATTTTCCGCAGATTTGTTTCAGGGTTCCGCCGTGGAACTCTTTTTTGTATAGGGTTTTGGTTGCTTCTTCTGCTTTGGGGTCGTGCTGGTCTTTCACGTTCATTTGGTCGACGAGTTCGAGTGCGGGGTGTTCGCCGAAGCCTTCTATTTTGATGAGGGAGATTGGCTGTATCTTTTTGACTTCTTCTGGGTCTATGCCGAATTGTTTGAGTAGTTGTGGGTTGTTTTGGAGGTCTCTTAGGGCTAGCCAGTCGAAGGGTGCGTGGGCGGGGACGCTGTAGACTACTCCGGTGGCGTTGTCTGGGCTTACGAACCAGCCTGGCAGTATCAGCATTTTTCGGTTGCTTAGTGGGCTGGTGAACCGTTTTCCGATTATCTGTTTGCCTTTGAATGTGTCTTGGATTTCTACTGTTTTTAGTTGTTCTGTTAGTTTGTTTGCGGCTGTTTTGCTGATTATCCATGTTTCGCCGTTTACTTCGGCTTTGACGTAGTCGGCGTCTGGGTTTATCCAGATGTTGGTTATGCCGTAGATTGTTTCTGGCCTGAAGGTGGCTGAGGGGAGGGTGGTGCCGTCTTCCATTCTGTATTTGAGTAGAGTGTATTCTTCGGGGACTACGCCTTCTCCTGTTTGTCTGTCGTGGTCGCCTGTGGGGCTTTGGTCGTGGGGGCACCAGACCACGGGGTATGTTCCCTGTATGATGTAGCCTTTGTCGCGGAGCCGTTCGGTTTGCCACTCCACGAACTTGCTGAAGGTTGGATAGAGAGAGGTGGTGTGGAATTCTCTTCTCCAGTCCACTGAGTAGCCGATTCTTTTCACTGCTTCTCGGCTGTGGTCCGTGTAGTATTTTGCCATGTACACTGGGTCAACGAACTTTTTGAGGTCCTCCTCTGAGACGCCGTCTACCTCTCTGAAGGCTCGGATAAGGGTTTCGTCACCGTTTTTTACGCGTTCGCTTGCTCCGGCTATGGTTTCACCTGTCCAATGCCAAGCCCACGGAAACAGGACATTGTAGCCCTGCATCCTCTTGAAGCGTGCGATTGCGTCGACGCGGGTGGCCGTGAAGCCGTGTCCCACGTGGAGGGGACCGTTCATGTAGGCGAAGGGGAAGGTTATGAAAAATTTCTTTCTTTTTGGGTCTGGGTCAGCCTCGAATATTCTGGCTGTTTCCCACTTCTTTCTCCACTTTTCCTCGATGCACCTTAAGGATGTCATTAAAGCCAATGGAGTACCCAGAGCATTAAAAGTTTTTCAGTTAAAATTGGCAGCTCAGGAAGCAACCGATGGAAGAAAAACAGAAAAAAGCTGTTTTTCAACAATGAAGTATTATTAGGCTCCTAATATAATTGTTGTCTGGAGAATTTTTGTGTGTGTTTGTGGAGCCTCGGGCGGGATTTGATCCCGCGACCAACAGCTTACAAGGCTGCCGCTCTACCGGGCTGAGCCACCGAGGCGCATCCCCGTTTAAAGGGTTAGGATATGTTCTATATTGGACTAACCTATAGATTTTCCGTTCCCAAAAACCGAAAAAATAGAAAAAGCGAAGTTCCTAGCTGCTCTTCGGTTTTCTTTTCGGCTTGAAAATCTTTCTTATCTCCTGAGGTATACCGTCTCCAACTTTCCTGAGGGCTTTACGCCTGAACTGGTCAATCTTCTTCTGCTTCTCCTCAAACTCCTCCTTGGTGTACAGCCTCTCCGGATGCAGGTAAATGTCGTCCACCATCCTTATTGCCTTCGGAATCTTGAAGCCAGTAGGCGAATCCTCCCAGTCCTCAAGCCCGCCCCTCAGTAGCGAATCCAAAATGGCCATCGTATGCTCCAAAGTTATCTCCTTGTAACGTATTCCCTCTCCCACTCCCCCCGTGTTCAACAGATAAAAGTTCATGTGCGGCAGACCCTTCAAAATCTCATAGAACCTGTTAGCATGCTTCGCCCTGTCGCCACAAATAAACGGGTCATAAAAGAACTCGCTCCGTATCTTCCCCGCCTTCGTGGGGTCACCCGCCGAAGACTCCATCGCCTGCCCCAAAATCATCATAGCCACAGTCTGCTGCAAACTCAACTTCGCAATAGCCGGAATCGTAGGCCCCCTGGTAATAAGAATCAGGTTATCAACCCTATCCACGTCGATGTAGGCGCTGGCATGCATAAAATCCCTCCTCGGAATAACCGCACGCCCATTCGTAGTCCTATCCACCATATAGAAATCAGGATAACCATCACCATTAATGTACACATTCTCGCACAGCGTCTCCCGCTTCAGCAAACCATAATAAATCTCCTTCTGATCCCCAGGATTCACACCCTCAGTCTTCACGAATACTCCCCCCGCCTCGAAACCATGGAAAGAACCGTCAGGCATAAGAGCACCACCATCATCCTGGATAAGCCAAGACTTCTCCTTCCCCTTCCTCGCCAAAATCCTACAGGTCGTACTCGTCTTCCCATTGGCACTCAACGCCAAAAGCAGCGTCCTACTGTTCCTATGGTCACCATGCACAGACTGCAGATAATCCTCCCTGCACCCCGCATGCAAAAAGATTCCTCCCCTTCTGGTCTTCGCATTCCAGTCCTCAGCAGCGAAGACACCCTTCTTGTATTCGCCAATATAGTTGCTGTTTCTAACCACCTTGACCATTCTTTCATCATCCAGCATCGCCAACCTTATAGTGATGTCCTTCTCGGGCAGCGGCTTCGTCTTGTTCGCTTCAAAGGCTCCGTCAGTGAAGAACAGAATCTGATACGTCGGGTTTCTGACCTCCCATTTTGGAGTCCTGAAAAGTTTTCCCCCTCCATAGGCGGTGTGAGCGAACTTTTTAGGCACAATCAGCCTGACTGTCGTTTTGCTGTCTTTGTTGCCTACGACTCTGTCAATGGAAATCAGCGTTTCCTTGGCAAGAGCATTCTCGCACTGCACCAACAGCCGACGCTCCTCCTCGCCGAAGGGCTTGTCAACACTGTTCTCAGTAAACATGGCAGCCCTAGACGTGGGCTCACTCTCAGCCACAAAGTTTCCATAAACCGTCTTCTTTATTCCAGGCTCCTCCGCCACAAGCCGCCTCATCTCCTCCTCGGACGGATTATCTATCCATCTGTTCTCCTCCATCGCCTTCCTTCTAACTCTTTCAGCGGTTCTCGCAAACTCTTCGAAATCAAACTTCATCACATTCACCAAATTTCTGGGTCTCACACCGTCTGATTAACTTTAAGTTAATTTCGGTCGGAGAAACTCTTTTAAACAGCACAGTTATTAAATGTTTTGTTAACAAAATGTTAAGCCCCAAGGACAATCTGACAAAGAAAATAATACTCCAACTAATCGAAGACGGCAGACGACCCACCATCCACATCGCCAGAAACCTCGGCGTCACCAGACAAACAGTCGCCAAGAAACTAGAACAACTGCAAACTTCAGGACTCATAGACTCTTTCGCCCCCAGAATAAACCACGAAAAGCTAGGCGTAGACATCCAAGCCTACGTCTTCATGCGGGAAGACCCAAGCAACAAACTCCGAAGCAAAAACGAGCAGAAAATCAAAGACTTCCAGCAGGTAGCCGAGTTCCACAGGCTCTTCGGAAAATATGACAGTCTCATAAAAGTGCTGGTGGAAAACAACGAAGAGCTAACTGAATTCGTCAAAAAACTTCATAGCCTGGAAGGCGTCAGAGAAACAGAAACCTTCATAGTCCACAGCACAATAAAAAACAAACCCGAAGACCCCCTCAAAAAAACATTAACAACCTAACCCGCAACAAAAAGGGCAACTTAGAACAGTTTTGATTCCTGAATCACCAAATTATACCCATCCTCACTATAACCTGCCCATCATACAGTTGACCCACAGCCACATCAACAATCTCATCGGTTTGCGGCTCCACATAAATCAGCCCAAGGTCAGTAGTGTTGAAACAGGCTATCGCATGGGCAGTTTCAGAAAATTCGATGTACACGAAACCGCATCGGTAGCCCATCTGAAAGGCGTTGCCCGCGAAGTCGGATGTGAAATCGTAACAAACATAATCTTCAGTATAATCGTTTTCGTCCGTTTCATCTAAACTTATGAAAGCAATCGCCTCGTCATACGTTGGGTCCCTTATGTACCAGCCGCTTCCAGCCCCATCCTCCACACCCTGAACATACCCCTCATCATAGCCGACTTGGTAGCTTTCAATCACCTCATCCTCTAAAGACATAATCTCTGTTTGGAGGCTCGAAACCTGATTTTCAAGAACAAGTTTTTCGTTATTTAGCAAAGTAATCTCGGTTTGAAGGCTTGAAATGTTAGCTTGTAAAGCTGAAACTTGCATTTCTAATGTAGTTGCTTCAGTTTGGAGGCTTGAAACCTGATTTTCAAGAGCGGTTTTTTCGTTGGTTAGCGATGTGATTTCAGATTGGAGAGTTGCTGCTTGAGCTTCCAAGACATTCTTATCGTTGTTTAATGAAACTATTTCAGATTGGAGACTTGAAATGTTAAATTGTAAATTTGCTACTTGAGCTTCTAAACTGAGCCTTTCATTTTCAAGTCCAGAAATCTGGTCTGCCTTCATTTGCAGTTCATAGTCTTTCTGGTTAAGCATCAGTATGGCTCCAACAATTACAACCGATAGAACAACACAAATCAAACTGAGCGCTACGAGTTTCTTCTCAACCATTGCACATTTCCTCCAAATCATCAAAACGATTCCTTACGAAACCATATATACTCTCCGTGCCCTGAAAACTTTTCTATACTCAAACAGCACCAAAATCCGCCATAAAATGAGCACCCACCGTGAGATTGGAGCCTCGGGCGGGATTTGATCCCGCGACCAACAGCTTACGAGGCTGCCGCTCTACCGGGCTGAGCCACCGAGGCATTTCCAGTGAATTGAGCCCATAGCACATTTTTAAGATGTTCGGGAGCAAGCAACTCCCGCATAGGCATCCACAACCCCCTCTTTTATCTTCATGAAATAAATAATGATTGCCTATCCTAGGTTTATGCACATGGCGGCAGCGCCCACGCGCCTATAAAGTCAAAAAGCCGACATCCCCTTGCAGGGCTCATTTCTTGTCTGCCTTCAGGAAGACGAAGAGAATCACTCCAACTATGGCGGCTAACGCCACTATCGCCACAATCAATGTTGTTGGAGAAAAGCGTGGTTGCGGAGGCTCTGCCCCCTCTGCTATGGTGAAGTAAACTGTTTCCGATTTCCCCGCTTTTCCATCAGTGTCCTCTGCGTAAACCGTTACGCTGTGCTCGCCATAATCTAGGTCGGACAAAGTTGTGTCACCAGTAATTGTGACGTTTGCTTGTCCATCTAGGCTGTATTTGATCCACACGGTTGGTTTACTCACGGTGATTTTTAAGGAAACAGAGTTCACCGTGTATGTCTTGTTTTCTGGCGAGTCAATGAAGATTGCGGGGGGGCTTCCATAGGGCATGAGCGGAAAATTGTCTTGGTTGTTCTGGTCAATAATGTAAGGCGTGTCTCCAAGTTCGTCGCTGCCTGTCTGATTTTGATACTTGCCGCTCATCGCGTCAACGCCGGTATAGTCACTCCAATAGTTACCGCCTGCGGAATAGCCAATATCCCAAGTGTTTTTGGAGGCATTCGCAGTATAGTCTTCCCAGCTAACATCGTAAACCTGTCTCCCATTAGTGACGAAATAGTTGCTTCTAATCAGGTTGAATGAAGATTCCCTTATGCCGATTCCAACGTTGTTGTCTGTTATGTTGTTTAGCATAATCGTGTTTTGGAAAGAGTTACGTAGGAAGATGCCGTTTCCGTTGTTGGCTATACTGTTTGTAGATATGCTGTTAAGGTTTGAAGCGTTATTGAACTGAAGCCCTATATCATTGTCTGTTATATCATTTGTAGAAATGAAGTTGTTGGAAGACGCAAAGAGTCCTATGCCAACGTAATTATCCATCATTTGATTTTTGTATATTGTCGAATCTGTTGTGTAAACCAATAGTATGCCATGCCCATTGCCGGTGAATTCCAGATGATGGACTGATATGTTTTGACAGTTCACGAGGGCAAGATAACCTACATCTGGAAAAGTGACCGAATTTATGACCAAATCAATTTCGCTGATCAGGTAGTAGACTTTTTTGCCGTTGACTGTGTTTGATTCATCAATGTCATTATCGAAGTGTGAAGGCTCGCTGCCATCAACCGCGAGATTAAAGTTATTAATCATTCTGTTGTCTCTGAGCACATTTTTTGAAGACGAAAAGATGTTGATGCCGATGGCGTTGTTTGTCACGTTGTTTCCAGTAATATTGTTTTGTGAGCCTCCGCTAAGGTAGATGCCGTAACTGTTTTGTGATATGATATTTCCAGATATGGTGTTTCCCGAAGCGCCGGAAAGATAGATGCCGTACTGATTTGACCCTATTTGTAGGTTCTTGATTGTCACGTTGTTTCTGGACGTAAGGTCTGCTCCTCTTTCTCCTTGTCCTGCAAGAGCGTGGCCTGCGCCGTCAACTACAATGTTATCGCGTTGAATTACAAGGTAGTATCCGTTAATGTTACCTGTGAAAGTGTAGATGTCTCCATCCTGCTGAATAGGAACTGTAACATTTGATGTAGTGACAATGCTTCCATCACTTGAAATGTAGATGACCCCAACAGGCTGCGAGTTAACGGGCTGAATGTTAACTGCACATAACGAAACTATTGTTAAGACAACCAGAAAAACAGCCTTACTTATGTTCACTTTCTCCTCTCCCATATTGACCACAATTTTCATTGCAACAAAACCTCTACATGTGATGTTTTAAGGTTACTGCTTCAACGGTAAACCTCGTCATATCGATCTTTGGATATAAAAGTTTTTCAGAATTAAGCCCACATTCAAAGCCATCAGCGTTAACCTTCCACCCCAACAGGTATTTTTAAGACATCCAGAAGCAAATAGTACCTGCAGAGGTTCCCAAGTTGCCCTCAGCTAAGGAGTTGGGCGAAAGAAAAATCATAGAACTCATTCTAGAATGCCTAGAGCAGATGCCCAATATGCCCGTTCCCTTTGGTGACGACGTCTCAGCAGTGGACCTTGGAGCCGGCAAACTCGCCGTAATAAACATGGACATGCTTGTCGGAAAAACAGATGTCCCAAAAACCATGAGCCTCTGGCAAGCCGCCCGCAAAGCAGTGATAATGAACATAAGCGACCTAGCTGCAAAGGGAGCACAGCCAATTGCCCTCCTAGCCTCCATCGGAGTGCCGCCAGACCTGACAGAAGCGGACATACAGCAGATCGGCAAGGGACTAAACGCTGGAGCCCGCGAATACAACGCCTACGTACTGGGAGGCGACACCAACGAAGCCTCAGACCTGATAATCAGCTGCATGGCATTGGGGGTATGCCACAAAGATAACCTTGTCAAACGTAGCGGCGCAAAGCCCGGCGACTACGTGGCAGTAACTGGCTCCTTCGGAAAAACAGCCTCTGGACTGAAGATTCTGATGGGCGGTCTCTCCGCTCCTGATAACAGTGTAGCACTTGTTGACTCTGTTCTGATGCCCAAGGCAAGGGTAAAAGAGGGAATGGTTCTGGCGCAATCTCATTTGGCAACTGCCTCTATAGACAGCAGCGACGGACTGGCATGGAGCCTCCACGAACTTTCCCGAGCGAGCAACGTGGGTTTTCATGTTGACAATCTTCCGGTAGCCCCTGAGGCAGAAAGGTTCGCGGAGATGCATGGTTTCGATCCTGTGGAGCTAGCCTTGTATGGGGGAGAGGAATACGAGCTTGTGGTAACAATCAAGCCGAAGCTGTGGCAGGAAGCAAAAAAAGCCGTGGAAGATGTGGGCGGAACGCTAATAAAACTGGGGATGGTCACTGGAGAGAAGCAGCTTCTGCTGCAAGCAGATGGGAAGCTGGTTTCTATAGAGGCTCGCGGGTGGGAACACTTTAAAGCGGCTTAGAGGAGAAACATTCCAAGCGGAGGGAGTTAGTTTAATGATAAGGTCATGTGATGTGGGCAGTTTACCTTTGGTCGGCGATTCAAGCAAGTTTGTGGAGGGAGCAGACCGTTTCAGCCTCTTCTCAGCAGATGAGTCAGCCAAATTTTTTGAGGAAAAGGTGCTTGAAGGTTTACTGGATAAAATTGGAGCAGGCATCGAGGTTCCAAATTTTCCTCAGTTCCGAGATATGAACGAAATGTTTCTATCAATGATAGATGGGGTGGAGCGAATTAATGGTGGCTACATACAAACCGAGATTCCTTCTGTGAAGGCAGGCAGAAGTTGCATACCAGAGGTTATGGTGATTGAAAAAAACTCTCAGAAGATTCAGGAGAAGAATGGTGCGCCCTTTGAAGTTAGAATCTGTGTCACTGGACCCTACACGCTCGCTTCCTTTTTCCCTTACAGAAAGAAGGACATATTCACCAAGCTGGGAAACGTCATCTCTCAGATAACAGAAAACAGCATCTTCAGCAACAAGCACGGCAGAGTCAGTTTGGTTTCGGTGGATGAACCTGTCTTCGGACTACAGGACGACGGGTTAATCGATTATGGCTCCGAAGGTAGAGAAAACCTGCGAAGTGCATGGGAGTCCATCTTCCACAAAATCAAGTCCAAGAACGCGCAGACTATGATTCATCTTCACAGCACAGCAAACCCGCTTTTCTGGGATATAGCATCCTTAGACGTGATTGAGTCGCATGTTGATGACCCCCTCACCGAAATGAAAAAAACCAGAGAACTGCTGGAGTCAAGAGACAAGTTTCTGAAGGCCAGCGTGGCAGTTAACGACTTCGATGCGTTGATTAAAGAAAGGGTTGTTGCGGATTCGTCGGAAAAACTGGCTGAATCAGACTTGAACGAGAGGGTTGCCGACGCTTGGACAGAAATCAAACATGGACGAGTTAATCCCGAAAGCTTTCTCGAAACTGTAGACCTAATGAAAAGTCGGCTGGCTAAGTTGGTTGAGCGGTTTGGTGCTGAGAGGGTTCTGTACGCGGGACCTGAATGTGGATTGAAGGGGTACCCAACGTATGAGACTGCACTTGAGTGTTTGAGACGCGTTTCCAGTGCCGTAGAAGGTTTCGAAAAATAACCGTTTATGTCCTTTAAACAAACGGGAATAACAAGCCAACAAGTTCAGCATTATTTTGTCTCTTCTTTTCTGATGGATGCGAATATCGAAAGGAGATTCTGCAAGATTTTGTAGGTTAGCCCCCAGATGATGTGGTTCTCTATTATGTAGGCTGGGTATTCTCTGGAACGGAGCTTCACTGTTCCTTCGTGTTTGGCAAGCTCTTTCAGTGGCGTCCAGAAGTGCTCCGTTAACTCCTCGTTCAATTTTATTTTTTGCTTCTTCTCCAGAAGGACGACAAAGGGGAGAATCTGCATTTCAGGCTTTTGTGTTGACCTCACAGGCTCCATTGCTCCGAGAAAGCGGCAGCCCACAAGAATGTTTATACCTGTTTCCTCCAAGGTTTCCCTAACCACCGTCTCCTTCAGATTCCGGTCTTCAGGATCACGTTTTCCACCGGGAAACGCAGTCTGTCCCGACCATGGGTCACCAGATTTTACAGCTCTCTTCACAAACAAGACCTGAAACTCCTGATTGGACACTCTCAGCAGCACAGCGACTGCGGCATTCGCATCCAAATCCTCAGATTTTAACTTCAGTACCTTGGACAATTTTTCAGCGTTCTCCATGTAATCCCCTTTTGTTTCTCCATTACGTCTCTTTTAGTGTTATCAATGTGAATTAAAAATAAAAAAGGAGCGCCCGAGACTCGGCGCTTGGCTGGGTCATCTCCTGTGTTGGAGACTTTTCCGCCTCTTTTGACATTTTGTTTCCCCAATAAAAAGGGGGGATGAAAAATTTTGGGTTATTTCTGTTTTCTGAGTGCCATGTAGGCTATTAGGCCGATGACCACGCCAACTACAGCTAGTATCAAGATGATCAGGTCTATTGTCAGGTATGCGGGTATTTCTGGATATGCCGGAAGTCTGTTTACAGTCGTATCTGCAATCTCTTCTTTGCTAGGCGGCTCTTCTGGAGCTTCGTCTACACCAAAGGTGGTTGTTGCCTGCGAGGCAAAATATGATTTAGAGCCCTCGAACAATGCAGTAACGTGATACTCACCGACAACGGCGGGAGCCCACATGTGGCTGAACACACCATTTCTGTCGCTTGTAACAGTTGCTGAATACCAGTCGCCGTTAGGGTCACGAATATGCAAAGTAACGTTAACGCCTTCAACCTCAGCCGGGCACTCAAACTGGTTATAGACGTACAGCATCCAATCCTCCATGTCGCCGTCAGATATTGCGGGCACTCCGTTCGGGAATCTAATTGCTATTTTTGGGTCCTCTGTGCCCGGAGAAACATCCATCACAGTGCCGCGAATTATGACGCTTGTTCCCCGCGTTATAGCCGTTAGCGGTGCTTCCACAGTGGTTGTGCTTGGTCCCCTGCCTATGGCATAGAGGTGTTGGTCGTATGTGTTTTGCGCCACTATTATGCTGTCTCCGATAATCATAGTACTGCTCCATTCGCCTTGACGATAGGGTAATCTCCAAATTTCCTCTCCGTTAGTTAGGTTAAGGCAGATGATTGGTGCACCACGTGGTTGAGGATCTCGGGGATTGTGTTCAGTGTTCTCAATGTACAGTTTTCCATCGGCAACAAACGCAGGCCTGAAACGCCACCTATTGTTGTGCAGAGCCTCAGTGTATGGGTCCTCTATATCAAATGTCCACGCTACACTGCCGTTCTGTGCATCGTAGCACCATACTGTTCCACCATAGTTTCCTGCTATAACTTTGCCGTAACCGCTGGCGATGATGTCCCAACTGTTACCTGACGAGTGCCCCCAGTTATCCGTGTAGTGCCTCTCTGGGGTCGGACCCCATATCTGCTTTGCTGTGCTGAGGCGGAAGCCATAAGTTGTTCTGGCCTCTTTTGTAGAAACAATGAAGAGATCCTCCTCCACACTCACATCTTCAACAGTGATTTGTGGCACCGGTGGCGACCAAGTTTCATGCGCCAATAGTTCTGCGTGTCCATTCAAGTTGTCAACGGCAATAACCCAAATATTGGCTGGGTCAGGTGCATTGTTGCCTCGCGAAAAGTCTGCTCCAAGAATTATTCCGTCGCGAACTTTGTAGACACTTCCAGGCAAAGCGGGTAATTCAGGTACGGTCACAGTCCATTCAATGCCGTTCGCAGCGTCAAATGTGCTTCCTTCGCGACCCCACAACCAGCTTCCTTGAAATACGCTAGATCGTCCGTACATTACAACTAGGCTCGAGTTCCACATAGACACCGTTCCAGCGTTTTTGCTGACTATGTATTGGAGAATTTCACCGCTCGGGCCACGGAATCTGGTGCCGCTAGGTACGTTCTCCATGGAGTAGACCCATCGTCCACTGAAGGGGTCAAAGGCGTGCCACTTTACGGATCCTCCTCCAAAACCACCGCCTTCAGTTGCCCATAGATAGCTGAAGACACCGTGATAGTTGAACGAGTCAAAATAGAATACCTGACCAAATGCTAATCTGTGAATAGATCCATCTGGGGTTGTGAGAGGTCTGCGCCACAGCTCTTCGCCAGTGTGGAGGTCTACAGCAACTACCACCTGCTCGACGTTGCTGCCTCCGCCTGATCCGAATTGGTTATAGAAGAGTATTCCGCCGATGATTACAGAGCCGCTCCACTTGGGTTCGTATGCGTCTCCCTGTTCAAAGCCATGTTCTTCCGTCACTCCGCCGGCTAGGCCTGCCATCGCCAGTTGTTTTCTAAACAATATGTGTGCACTCTCTGGTGCGTATTCATTGTACTCACGCTCGGGATCTGACATTGAGGGGGGTGCAGCAGCGGTCGGTAGACTAGTTTCCAGCCAGTGCCCTGCAATTGTTCGCCATTCCCGAAGCTGCCCGTTTATGGGGCGCGTCCAGTACTCTTTTGGAAGCGAATGCCCCGGGTAATAGGGTATCTGTTCCTCTATGACTTCAAGTTCGAGCCAGTCACTGTAAGCGTCTTCGATAATTGTGCCTGCCGGTCCAGTGTAGCTGTCAGCGGCAGTTTTAACCTGTTCAGGGAAGTGTGTTCGCACCTCATAATTTCCCACCATCGTAGGCGTATATTCAACGCCTGTTCCGCCTGTCTGGTCCGTGTCCACCGGAGGCAAAATTTCGGTTTCTCCGTTGGGCTTTTTGATTTCAACTGTTAAATCAGACCATCCGGGCATTGCCATGGGTGTCGGGTACACGCTCCCCACGTGGAACAGTGTTGGCGTGTTAACGGTTACTGGATTAGGTATAGCATTGATGTAGGGATAGGGGTGCACTCTTTGCTGCGCCGTAGCACCTGGTAAAGCAATAAGAATTGTGGATATAGCTAATAGTAGAATTAAGGCAATAGTTGATAGTTTAGATTTATTTCTTGATGTTTTCATTTGTTTTCTCCTTTTACAACTTTAACAAATGAGTGCTTTACAGCTCTGTGTATTTAACATTTACGAAGAACCCACTTATTTTAGAACAAAGTAGCATAAATCTGCTAGAAAATTATGTTATTGTCCGATAATTGTGAAAAGACTGAAAGCATATAAATGGGCTAGCATAAGTGATTTACACTTTGAAACTAGGGAGAAAAACAGTTGAGTTCAACGAAAAAAATCGATGAAATCGACGCAAAGATTCTGAAGGATTTGCTGAAAGATGGGCGCAAAAATTTCACCGAAATCGCAAAAGAGGTTGGCGTATCAAAAAACATTATTTGGCAGCACTACAAGAAAATGAAGGCTGAAGGGATAATTGCTGGATCCACTATTAAGCTAAAGTACGCAAATCTAGGCTACAATACAATGGTAAGTCTTTTTGTTAACGTGCAACCACAGAAACAGAATCAAATCTTAAGACGCATACTCAAAATTCCTAACGTTTATTCTGTCACACCTTTAAAAACCGGTTCAGACCTCTGGGTGGTGGCAACATTGAAGAACAATGAGGAATTGGATTGTGTTAACCAATCAATAAAGAAACTGCCATCAGTCATAAGTGTAAGAACAGAAGTGTGGACAGGAATAAGAAACACTCTAGAACACTTGACTGTTTTGTCTACCAATAAAACATCAGCCAAAACTTACACAACAAAAATACAGGCAAGCAACAACACTGGAAAAACCACGGACAAAATCGACGAAATAGACCTACAGATAATTGAAAAGCTGATCCCAAATGGTCGCCAACCTTTTAGAAAAATCGCTAAGGAACTGAAAATTTCAACCGATACCGTATCTAGAAGATTCAGAAAACTTAAACAAAATGGCACAATTAAACCTACGATTCAAATTGATCCGATAAAACTAGGATACTATGCTCTGGCTTATTTCAGGTTAGAATTTGTCTCTCAACAAAACCTGTCTGAAATAATAGAAACTCTCGCCAAAATTCCAGACCTTGAAAAAATTATTAAGACAAGCGGTTCTTATGATGTGTGCTTATTTGCGATGATAAGAAATATTGAACAGTTTATCGCTATTCAAGATAAAATCGTCGCTATATCAGGCATCAGAAAAATACATACAGTAGTGCAAAAAATAACTTATTCACTGCCCGTTCCCGGAAGTAACATGTCAACCTTTTAGTACCCGTTTTTGAGAAGCAGAAAACATGGTTGCTTCCTGCGCAGTATATTTATAAATTCCCAACATAATGTAATATACGCTGCTTTAGTTGGTCGTTTGTCGACCCCTGTCATGTGCGTAAAACTACATCCTGACGTCAATAGACATGGAAGTCGACAAATACCAAGAATTTAGCAGGTTGGAGTTAGCAACTGTGACCACTGTACGTGAAGAAATTAGATACAAAGTTCCTAAATTACTGGCTAATGTAGCTCTTGCTCTGATGTTTTGGACGATGAGCCACATTGCCATTGTTACACTAAACAACGTTAGCACAGAACTCGCGTTTCTGTTACAGGTAGGGTTACTGCTTACGGCTGGAATCTTTTTGGTTTGCACATTGTTTAATGTCTTAACAATCGCCGATAAAGTAACTGGCTCATTTTTGAGGCGCTTAGGCATAAAAGAGGGATGGTCTAGACAGCGGATCTTTAAGAATCTTATCTACATAGTAGCCATACTTTTGGTGGCTGCCGCAATCTTTCCTCTATTCCGTAGCCTACCCAACTTTGGGCTTCTACAGGAAATCACCACGTATGCTGCCTTGGGGTTGATTATCTTGTTCGTGTATGATATTGCACGAACTTTCTACAGAATTACCGAAGAAAAGGCCAACTCGGTTGCTAACCGAATTTCAAATTCAAGTAATGATGAGGTAAAAGTAAATGGAAAATAGTATATGTACAATTGAACAGCTCAAAGAATTCGTTGATTTGACGCCTAAAGAAGAGAAAGACCTGAAACAAATTACCGAAAAGCATCCGATGCGCGTTACTCCGTATTACATGTCGCTGATAGACTGGGATGACCCTGACGATCCTATAAGAAAGATGTCGATTCCGTCGGTGAAAGAATTTAACCTTCAGGGCTCCTACGACACAAGCGGTGAAGCAGAGAACACCAAAATGCCCGGGCTTCAGCACAAATACCAAGAGACAGCATTAATATTGGCAACCAACAGGTGTGCAATGTACTGCAGGTACTGTTTCAGAAAGCGGCTGGTTGGTTTGCAGACAAGGGAGATAATTGACCGCTTCGAAGATGCGGCAAAGTACATAAAAAAGCATGAAGAGATTAACAATGTTTTAGTTTCTGGCGGTGACCCTCTTGTGCTCGACACTGAACTTGTAGAAAGAATTCTTTCGATTCTGTCAGAGTTTCCGCAACTAAAATTCATACGGTTCGGCAGCAAAACACTAGTAACTTATCCGTCAAGATTTGACGACGATAAGCTGTTAGGTGTTCTCTCAAAATATTCGCGTCCAGATAGGCGACTATACGTTGTTACCCAGTTTAACCACCCGCGGGAAATAACATCGCAGTCCATCAAGGCTGTGGATAATCTGATAAACTCAGGGGTTATCGTGAACAATCAAACGGTGTTGCTGAAAGGAGTCAATGACGACCCTGCGACGCTGGCTGAGTTACAGAACAGTCTGGTAGGCATCGGAGTTAACCCATACTATGTTTTCCAGTGTAGACCCGTCAAGAGGGTTAAACAGCATTTTCAGGTGCCGCTGTACAAGGGCATCAAAATTGTGAAAAAGGCGAAGGAGCACTGCAACGGTCACAGCAAACGGTTCAAGTATATCATGTCGCACAAAACCGGCAAAATAGAGATACTCGGAATTTTCCACAATAAAATGTATTTCAAGTATCATCAAGCAAAAGACAGGGATTACTTGGGCAAGATATTCACGAGACCGGTTGACAAAAATGCTGGATGGCTAGACGACTTCGAATTGAAGTCAGCGCGCGTTCCATACATGCCCTATCTTTCATAGTATTCGTCTTCCGTAACCGGGTATATTTCCAAAGCCTTCACGGGACCACGGATTACGCGTGCTGTGTGCCGTGTTTCAGCGGGAACAAACAGGCAGTCTCTCTTCTTCAGGACGAGTTTTTCGTCCTCAAACAGGAATTCCATCTCTCCTTCCAGAACGACCACAAGATGTTCCACGGGATGCTCATGGAAAGGAATCTCTACGTCTTGGTTTTTCAGTTCAAAGTAGTTCAGCGTCAACTCGTCTCCGTGGATAAGCCTCACCAGCACATCTTTGTGCAGCTCCTTCGTTGATAAGGAGTCTAATTGGAAAGACAACATGCAACTCACCATAAATGGTTTCTTATACGCTAAGTAACCAAGCAACTTTATGTAGATTGTGTCCCTGAGTGCGGGTGTCCGTTTCAAGTTTCGCCGTTTTGATGTTGCTTTTTTGTTCGCTTGCGGCTTGTTTAGGTAAGGTTTATCTTGGTGAGATATGTTTTCCTATACATAACGCACATGCTGGAAAACGTGACCCCGATGATCTGCGACAATTATGGACGCCCAGTTCTTAACCTGAGAATTTCTGTTACCCAAAAATGCGACAAACATTGCCCCTACTGCCACAGGGAGGGCGAAAGAAATCCCTCAACACTCATGACCGTAGACGAGATCGTTCGCATAGTCCAGATAGCCATCAGCCTCGGAGTCTCCCGCGTTAAACTAACCGGAGGAGAGCCCCTGCTCCGCAAGGAAATCGTTGAGATAGTGAGGGGCATCAGCGGGCTTGAGGGCTTAACAGACCTATCCATGACCACAAACGGAACACACCTGAAAGGCTTAGCTAAAAGGCTCAAGAAAGCGGGCTTAAACCGCGTGAACATAAGTCTCCCCACCCTAAACCCTGACGTGTACGACGAGGTCATGGGGGGCAACATACAAGACGCCATCGAGGGAGTCAAGGCAGCAGTGGAATCTGGATTACACCCTGTGAAGGTGAATATGCTAGTGCTCAAAAACGTGAATGATGGTGAGATAGACGATATGATCCAGTTTGCGGCGGAAACGGGGGCAATCCTGCAGTTGATTGAGCTGGAGCCGATTAACCTCAGCAAAGAGTACTATAATCGTTATCATCTTGGCTTGGGTGAAATAGCACAAAAGTTGGAGAGGTTGGCGTCTGAGACGAAAGTTAGGAAGTATATGCAGAAACGGCGGATTTACTTTTTGCCGAAAGCGAAGGTTGAGGTTATTCGTCCCATAGAAAACACCGAGTTTTGCGCAAACTGCACTCGCCTCCGCGTGACAAGCGACGGAAAACTGAAGCCCTGCCTCATGAGAGTAGACAATCTGGTTGACGTTCTCTCGCCTATGCGGAACGGAGCCGACGACAAAGAGCTGACAGACATTTTTCTTGAAGCCGCCAAAATGCGCGAACCATACTATCGGGTAACCCAAACCTCTAAAGTCACAGCCTGAACTGTTCTTTTTGCATGTGTATTTGACCCGAAACCCTTTAGAACTGATGTTCCTCTAAAAAGAATCAAACATCCATCTGAAGCATGGAAGGGTTAGTAATTTGATGCCCGAAGAGCCTTCGTCTTCAAGTTCCAGCAAGTGGGTTTACGCCTTCGCAGCGATTCTCATCCTTCTCATCGTCAACACGGCAGTTTTTGCTGTAGCTTTCTTGAATCTTCAAACTCAGCTGGAAACGATGGAGACAAGCCTCACAGAGCAGAGCATCGAAATTCGAGACCTACGGAACAGAATCGAAATTTTGGATGCCATCAATCAAACGGGTCTGATGCCATGGTCCACGATTTATGAGAACCTCAAAGACTCTGTTGTTCTTATCCAAACCAACCTTGGTTTAGGCTCAGGATTCGTGTATGACCTGAAGGGACACATCATAACTAACCATCATGTAATCGAAGACGCAGACGCCATACAGGTCACCTTTCTTGACGGAAACATAACCTCAGCCAACTTAATTGGTACGGACATCTACAGCGACCTAGCCGTCATAAAGGTCGATCCGGAAGTCACAACGTTGTATCCTGTGGTTCTGGGAAGTTCCTCTGACCTTATTGTTGGAGAGCCTGTTGCCGCTATGGGTAACCCCTTCGGTCTCAGCGACACCCTAACCGCAGGCATAGTCTCCTCTGTAGAGCGAACCTTGGATGCTGCAGGAGGATATGTTATCATAGACATAATCCAGATAGACGCCGCCGTGAACCCTGGAAACTCTGGCGGACCACTGGTTAACCTCAAAGGTCAGGTTGTGGGCGTAAACACGGCTATACAGTCGGGGACCGGCACCTTCACGGGCATAGGCTTCGCTATTCCCTCTGACACGGTTAAAAGGGAAATTGGCGACCTGATAGAAACCGGCACCTACAAGCATCCATGGTTAGGCGTCTCTGCGTTGGATGTGGACCTAACTATTGCGGAAGCCGCGGGTTTGGAGAAGCCTCAGGGCGTCCTTATCGTGGATGTGACTGAGGGGAGTCCTGCGGATCAGGCGGGACTAAGAGGGACAAACCAGAATGTCACGTTGGATGGGCAGATAATTCCGATTGGCGGAGACGTGATTACTGGGATAGATGGTTTACCTGCAAGAAGAATGGCTGACCTCGTGGTTTATATGGAGCGGAACACCTGTCCCGGAGATTCTGTGGTTTTCGAAATCATCAGGGACGGAGAGGAAAGAAGCGTGGAAGTGACGTTGGGAGAGAGACCGTTACCCTAAAATCCGTTTTGGGCGCAGTTTATTCTAGCTTAGAGATTATAGTTTTTGTTTGTTTCTTGTTTCCAGCCAAGTATTCTATCATGTCCTCGTCTAGGTCAAGCCAATCCGATAATCCCGCCGCCATTTCAGGGTTGTTTTCAAAGATTATCTTCAGGTAGGGCATAACCTCTTTTGCGCTTCTCGTAGCGGAGATGTGGCATCTATTCCGTATCTTCATTCCTATAGAGGTCCGAAGCGCCCTTTCTCCCTTGGTTCTGGACAGCATCCGAATCTTTTCTGGAAACCTGAATGGAATCCACCCTGAAGATTTGCTTCTTTGCCTAGACACTGCGACTCCTGAAGACATAAAATCGACGACATACCGTAGCAGGGTCCAGTACTGGGTGTCCCTGATCCGTTTTCTGTATATGTCAGCCAACGCCAGATAGTCCATGGCTTTAACTAGGTCATGGGGGTCGGTTAGGTGGTATGGAGTGTTCTCGTATATCCAGTTGAAGAGCATATCTGGGTCCAAGTCAGAGCTGCTTACCGCCTTCTTGGCTTCCCACGAATCTTTGGAGTACATTATTGTCCGCAAAACATCAAAAATAACCTCGTTTCTGTCCCGCCCAGCTAACCAAGCTACATCTTCCTTGACGAGACGCGTTTTGCCTTGAGCTAATGCCTGCAGGTCGTTGACGGCGGACCTCACATCTCTTGCAGACCTTTCAGCAATGAACTTCAAAGCCTCTTCGTCAGTCTCGATTCCCTCTTTTGCGCATATTCGCTTCAGATGCGACACAGTTTCTCTGACCGTGGGATTCTTGAAGGGAATAATGAGGCAATACTTTCGGATGGTTTTGAAACGGGGGTCATAGGCGTCGTTGGCGGTGAGGACAACAGGGCTTCTGGTATCCTTCAGAACCTTTGTGAGCTCTCTGACTCCGCCCCTGTCATCTCTTCCTGAAACCCCATCCATCTCATCCAGCAGAATCAGCCGTTTCCCGCCAAACAGTGTGCCATACTGGGAGGCTAGACCTGCGAAACGTTTTATGGCGTCTGCTGTTCTGTAGTCGCTGGCGTTCTTTTCAACCAGCTCCATTTTCAGTTCTTTGGCTGATGCCTCAACGGTTACTGTTTTGCCGATGCCTGGCGGACCATGCAATAGGGCGGCTCTTTTTTTGGGGATGCCCTTATTCCATGA
>OMKS01000497.1_pt1 | contig 36463 bp, 26 predicted proteins | sample 1674721 | NCBI WGS metagenome assembly OMKS01 (sample SAMN06264996, study PRJEB25208) | sediment metagenome | isolation source: hot spring sediment | place: USA: California | collected 2014-09-02 | reverse complement strand
ACTCTCATGCAGCCTTATCATTTTTTCAAATATGCATAACCCCCAAACCCACACAAAATGGAAGAGAACCCAACTTTACAACTTTGTTTATCAACTAATTATGGTCCCGTCCGGGATTTCCGCGTTCTTGGACACCACCACGATTCCGTCCACAATATGGTAGATGCCTTCATCACGCCTGGCTTCATCCCCCTGGTAATCAATACACACATCGCGGCCGATACGCACATTCTTGTCCAGGATGGCCCTGCGGATCAGGCTGTTACTGCCGATTCCCAGCGGTGTCGGACAAGTGACTTCCGGGTGTTCGTAAAAATCAGCCCCCATCATCACCACGTGATCCAGATGTGTCCCCTCCCTGATAATGGAGCGAATACCCACAATGGACTGTTCAATGCGACTGCCTTCGATAATGGAACCGTCGGAAATCAAGGAATTGTGCATATGACAATCGCGCACCTTCGATCCCGGCAGAAAACGCGCATGCGTGAAAATCGGATTCCTCTCATCGTAGAAGTTGAAGCGGGGCACGGGATTGGCGAAATCCAGGTTGGCCTGGTAAAAAGCGCGGATGGTACCGATATCCTCCCAATAGCCGTTAAAAACATAAGCGTGGACCCGGCGATGGGGAATGGCCGCGGGAATGATCCCTTTGCCGAAATCCTGGCTGTCGTTCTGTTCCAGCAGGTTCACCAGCACATCACGGTTGAACAGATAGATTCCCATGGACGCGAGAAAAGCGGACTCATCCGGACGACCCGGTAAACGCAGCATCTCAATCACGGCGTCATCCCGTGGTTTTTCCCTGAAATCAACGATGCGATCACTCTCCCCCACCTTCATGATACCGAAACGGTGGGCGGTCAGCCGGGCCACCGGAGTGGTGGCAATGGTAATCTCGGCACCGCGGCGCTTATGCTCAGCCACGAAAGCCTCCATGTCGATGCGGAACAACTGGTCTCCCGACAGAATGGCCACATAGTCCGCGTCGTGTTCACAGATATAGCTGATGTTTTTGCGCACGGCGTCCGCGGTTCCCTGGTACCAGTTCTTGTTTTCGATCGTCTGCTGGGCCGCCATCACCTGTACGAATCCGCGCGAAAAACCATCAAATTTGTAGGTCCCGGTAATGTGGCGATGAAGCGACTCAGTATTGAACTGGGTCAAGATGTAGATCTTCTTGATGCCCCAGTGCAGGCAATTGGAAATGGGAATGTCTATCAGGCGGAATTTGCCACCGATGGGAACCGCCGGTTTGGCGCGATTTTCCGTCAAGGGAAAGAGTCGGGTTCCCTGTCCGCCTCCCAATATCACCGCCAGTACGTTCTTCATTTCAGCCTCTCGCAAAGGGGGGCGGAACCTGACGGCCGCATCCGGGCCTCCGCCACCGCCGCCTGCATATTAGGTCGCGCCAGCCGCAAAGTCAAGAAAAACCAAAAACTGGGGACGGTGCTTGTAAGTATGTAAATACGGATTTTTGGATAAACGAAAAGGTGACAGGAGGCCCGTCTTCGCCAAGGCTTCTCCGGGCGGGCAGGTTTCAGGTACCAGGTGTCAGGTGTCAAGGGGCGAAAAATTTTTCGCCCCTACGTTCGTCAACTTGTGGTTAATTCTGTGTATTCCGTGTGTTCCGTGGCTTATTTTGTATTGCTTCTGCTTCCCCTTTCCAACTTTCGTTACTTACTTACCCGTTCTATATACGACCCATCGCGCGTATCCACGCGGATCACCGCGCCCTCATCCACAAAGGGGGGCACCATGATCTCCATGCCGTTATCCAGGGTGGCAGGCTTATAAGATGCCTGCACCGTGGCGCCCTTGATCGACTTTTCCGCATGAGTAACCGTAAACTCCATCGACAGCGGCGGGGTGATGTTCATGGGGCTACCTTCAAAAAATTCTACCTGGTAGGCTTCGTTCTCCTTCATATAATAAGCCAAATCGCCCAGGAATTCGCGGCTTAACGGCAATTGCTCAAAGGTTTCATTGTCCATGAACACAAAACTGTCTCCGTCCAGGTAAGAAAAAGTAAATTCCCGTGTTTCCATGACCACGCGGTCGACTTTCTCACTGGAACGGAAACGATGGTCACGGATCGTGAGATCCTGGATATCACGGATTTTGGTTTGGACAATCGCGTTGCCTTTTCCGGGTGTAATATGCTTCATCTCTTCAACCCGGTACAAACGGTCGCCCATGCGGATCACCATACCTTTACGTATCTGGGTTGCATTTATCATTGGTGGTACCCCCACGTTGAAAGAAATTGCCCGTTGCGGTTGGGAACAGCCGTTACTGACGCCCGGACGGAAAAGAGGGATTCAAATGGAGCTGATGGGAGTCGAACCCACGACCTTCTGAATGCCATTCAGACGCGCTCCCAGCTGCGCCACAGCCCCATTCGAAAATGTTTTATACCACAACCGTGGCGGGAAATCAACCGCTTGGAGCGGGCAAAACCTTTATCGGGCGGCGGCATCCGCCTGCCGGGCCAATACCACCCCGGTAGAGACCCGGCCGTCGATGCGCACTTCCAATCCGTTGGAAACGCGTACATGACGGACATGCGGGGTGCGACGCACCAGTGGCATGCACTTGAGTTGATCCCAGCGGACATACTCTTGTTCTGATTCCCGCCGGATATGAAAATAGCCCATCTTGAGTGAGATCATATTGTGAAAAAAGTGGCTGCCCTGTGACGGATCCACCATGAATCCCGGGCGGCCGGCTTCAACCACGACCCGGGCCTGGGAAATCTGACCCCACTCCACGGGAATCCCCAGCCAGGGATCGTTGGTGCCCCAACGTCCGAACCCGATCAGCAGATAATGGCAATCCTCGCGGACACATTGGGCGTTGATTTCACCCACTTCCGCGGCGATCCGGCGAGTCGCGCCCAGATCGAAAGTGTCGGGATCCACGAACACCACATCCTGGATGTTTTTAGTCACTCCATTGCCCATGGCATGCTCACAACGGCACAACACGCGCGCCGGTTCATCCGGTTCCAGGGTGATTTCGAGTTTCTCTTTTCCGGTAACCATGGGACGGATCTGCAACAAATGAAATTCAGACAAATCCTTTCCCTGAGGCGGAATGTCCATGGCGAATTCCACTTCAACATGTGAACCGAACGCACTTCTTCCCGTACGCAACACATCCTGTAAAACATCCGCCAGCGGCAGGCGGCGTTGTTTCAGCAGGGGCGCGAAAGTTACGACCCTGGGTCCCTCACCCGCCAAACTGTCCGTGATACGGTCATCCGCAAGAGAATAGGTGCCGCCGACATGAAGCAAAGTGCCGTCCTCCTCGGCCGCGGAAAGATCCAGGCGTTGCAGGGTGTGTCGTTCATCCGCCAGGATGTTGATATCGCTTTTTGCCAGCGACAACGCCCAGAAGAAATTCTGGGTCTTTTTCAGCAACTCGTCCGCGCCCGCATAGGGAGGCGGAAGATGTGGATAGCGGGGAGAAAAGCGCCACGTGCGCGCGCCCTCAACAATGGTGGCCCCCAACCCCAATGCCGGTTCCACGGCGCCGTCTTCCGGTTTCTGGTACGAAACGGGATAGTAGTTAAATGATTGGGCCACCCCGGAAACCGCCGGATAGAATCGCTGGTTGTGCGCCCGTCCCACCACCTGCTGGATAATCACCGCCATCTTTTCTTCTTCAATGCGGAAATTGGTATTGCGCACATATTCCTTGGGAGAACTAAAAAACACCGAGGCGAAAACCAGTTTGATGGCACGCTCCAACTGCCGCATGCGCACGGACAGGCGCTGGTGATTGTTGGGCAGCATGTAGGTAGCGTAAAGACCGGCGAAAGGCAGGGTTTGGGAATCCTCCAGCAGACTGGAAGAGCGTACGGCCAGGGGATAGCGGATGTTGCGCAGCAGGATCTCCAGATCCGACAGGATGCCGTCAGGCAATTTGGCGTGCAGGAACCGACGCACGATGCGCTGGTTGTCGCTGGTCTCGATGGCTTCGTTGATCAGTTTGTTGGCTGTCATGAAGGTTTCAAACACCTCGCTACAGATGACAAACGTATGCGGCGTACGCAAGCGGATGCCCGGGAAACGATTGGCCAGGCCGGTTTTGGTCAACATGGTGTTGAGAAAGGCGATACCCCGCGCCTTGCCTCCCAGGGAACCGTTGCCAAGGCGAATAAAGGACTCGCGTAAATCCAGCAGGGATTGCTGGAAATCCAGGATCACCCCGGAACGGTTGCGAACCATCAGCCCCTGGATGGCACGGTGGATGAAGCGCCGCAACTCGGTCGTGTCGGCGAAATCAGACACCCGCTTGGGACGCAACGCCTCCGCCCCTTCGAACTCGGTACGCGCACGCAACCAGATCGAGATATGGTTGCGCTCCGCATGGTACTCCAGGCACTCATCCGGTACCATCTGCACCAGTTTGGCAAACTCGAGCATGTTGTGCGCGCGCCCCACCTCACGCCCGTCGGGCATGCGGAAAACAAAATCCCCGAAACCAAAGTTCCCCAGGATGAACCGGCTGATCTCCTGTAAAAGATGGGGCGAGTTCTTGTTCAGGAAATCCAGGCCGAACTGCTCGGCCCGGGTGCGGTTCTCTTCATTGGAAGATTGGATCAGGAAAGGCAGGTCGGGTATCTCCGCCTTGATCATGTGCGCCACGCGAAAGCCGCATTCTTTGTCGATGCGGCCTTCACGAGGAAAACGGATATCTGAAATCACGCCCAGCAGGTTCTCCCGATACCGCTGGTAGATTTCCAAACCCTCTTCAAAAGTCTCGGCCAGAAGGATCTTGGGACGGGCCCGCATGCGCAGCAAGCGGTGCAGGTCGTTGACACCTTTCGAAATCAGCATGCGGGTCTGGGTCATGATCTCCGTGTACAATATGGGCAGAAAAATAGAAAAGTACTTGGGAGAGTCCTCGATCAGAAGAATCACCCGCACGCCCAGGCGGGTGTCGTTATTCACGTTTTTGAGATCCTCGATGTACTTGATAATGGCGAGCAGGATGCGGGTGTCTCCAGACCAGAAAAACACGCGATCAATGCTCGAGCTTGAGCGCAGTTTCTCTTGCAGCTCCTGACTAACCCACTCATAGGTAAGCAGCACAACCGGAATGTGGGGATTCATCTCTTTGACCCGCGTCCCGAATTCCAGGGGATCCATATCCGTGATCCGCGTCATGGTGATTACCAGGTCAAAACGCCCTTTCTCCAGGACGCGAAAAGCTTCTTCAGCCGTGGAAACCCGGTGAATGCGGGGAACGAAACGCAGGTTCAGGTCGATGTACTCGCCAAAGATTCGTTCCGAAAGCCGGCCGTCTTCTTCCAGCACGAACGCATCATAATAACTGGAAACCAACAGGATTTCCCGAACACGGAAGCGGATCAAATCATGAAATACACCGAACGGAGACTCCGGGTCGGCGCTCAGCTCGGAATTCAACTCCCCGATATTGTCCATGGTTCATATCATACAGGAGAAAGTTTCAAGTCGAAAGTATAAAACTCGGCCAATGGCTATTGGCGAGAGGCGAAGGGCCAGTGGCTATTGGCTAGTGACAAACAGAATTAAATTCCCGTGTGTTCTGTGTGTTCCGTGGTTGATCAAGTCGAAAGCTGAAAGTCTAAAGTCGAAAGTGAAAACTCTCAAAACTATTTCAACTTCTTGCCTTTTCAACTTTGGATCATTTGGATTTGTTTCGGATTTCGAATTTGGGATTTCGTATTTTGCCTTTTTATTCCTTCTTCCTTATTCGTTATTCTGAGCCTGAAGGGCACGGGCGCCCTGCCTCCTGACACCTGATACCTGTCACCTTTTCTTCTTCAACTCCTCAACTGTTTTTATTCCGGGCGACCGGCCGGTCGCCCCTACTTCGCCAACGACGCAGTCTTCAAAATCACGCCTTCGCGTTCCACCGGGTAGAGAGCCTGAAGCATCATGGAGCGGCCCGTGGCGATGGCGGAAAAACCGTAACGATCCCGTACCCGGCGCAATCCGGCGCTGAGCTGTTCGCCGCGCAGGTCCAGGAACGGCAACAGGTCGCGGGCCTCCGAGATGTCCTCCACTTTGACCCCCACCAGGCGCAGGGAACGGTCGCGGCGCGTCTGCAGGCGCTGCCACAGCAGCAACACGGTTTTCCACATATCCGGATAGGAATAAGTGGGAAACGGCAGTGCGGAGCGGGCGGTAAAGGTGGAAAAATCGTCGAACCGCGCCTTGACCTCGATACGCCCGGCAAACACCTCCTCGCGGACCAGGTGAACCGAGAGGCGCTGCACCAGGTAAGAGAGGTGGGAAAGCAGCAGGCCGGCATCGCGGATGTCCTGGGGAAAGGTGGTCTCGCGACTGAAACTGCGGGATGCGGGCACGCGCGCGGCGGGGAAACGCTTTCCCCCCAACAGGTGCACCCCCACCGTGCGTTTCCACAGATCCGGGTAACGGCGCTCCAGGTCGCACACCCGGCGCACCCCCAGACCCATCAGGATCATCTCGGTCTGGGGACCAATGCCGGGCACGCGCTCAATCGACATGCGGGATACGAATTCGCGCTCGTCCAACACCACCATCAGGCCCCCGGGCTTGGCCGCCTCCGTGGCCAGCTTGGCTCCCATGCGCGTAAACCCCAGGCCCGCCGACACCTTGAGGCCGATGCTGCGCTCCACCTCGGTTTTTAATTGCCCGGCCAGGTCCGCCGCCGAAGGGTTGAGATAACGCATGCCGCCCAGGTCCACGTAGGCTTCATCCACGGACACCGGCTCCACCCGCGGAGAATAACGGCGCAGGCATTCCATGAAACGCTGCGAGATATCGCGGTATACCGCGTGCCGGCCGCGCAGGAACACGCCGTGGGGACACTTGCGGCCCGCCATGCGCAACGACATGCCTGAATGCACGCCGTAACGGCGCGCCTCGTAAGAAGCGGTGCACACCACGCCCCGCTCATCGGGCATACCGCCCACAATCACCGGCCGGCCGCGCAACTCGGGACGCAACATCACCTCAACCGCGGCGAAAAAAGCATCGATGTCGACGTGGAACACGAAAGGCTGCATGATCAGTAGCGTCGCATGACGCCCACCACTTGCCCCACCACCCGGAAAGGCTCATGGATGGGTGCATATTCAGGGTTTTCCGGCATCAGGTAATGGCCGTTGGGGCCGCCGCGGCGCAGGCGCTTGAGGGTAATGGAACTGCTGTCCAGCAGGGCCACCACCATGGCGCCGGCATCGGCCGTATCACTGCGCCGCACGATCACCACATCGCCCTCACGGATATAGGCGTCGCGCATGCTCTCTCCCTGCACCCGCAAAGCCACCACCTCGCCGGAACGATCCACCATCCACTCCGGCAGCTCCACCTCTTCCCCCAGGGATTCAAACACGTCCAGGGGAGATCCGGCGGGAACAACCCCCACCAGGGGTACGGTATGGCCGGATCGCACCAGTTCCCAGCGCCCTCCCAGGTGGCGCAGGTGGCCCCGCTCCGACAGGCGCTGCAGGTAAGCGTGAACCGTGGCCGGTGATGCCAGGCCGGTTTCACGGGCGATTTCGCGCACTGTGGGGAAATAACCGAGCCGCTCCGTCAAGGCGGTAAGCCGATCCAGGAATTTTTTCTGCTTGCGTGTCAGCACGGGCATCTCCTTTTATGGATCAAAAAAAGTTGAGAGAGTTGAGGAAGTTGCGGATGGAAAAAACAGTAGGGGCGAAAAATTTTTCGCCCGTACACCTGTTGCCTCTTTTCTCTTGCCCCTCGCCCCTGGCCAGGGCGGTTCGCAAACCGCCCCTGCCACCTGTCTCCTGTCACCTTCTCTCCTTTTTTTTCAACTTCTTGCCTCTTCAACTCTGCAACTTTTCAACTCTATTTGTTCGATCTTTGTTCGCCTTTAATATAGCGCGATATTTCCCCGATGTCAACCGGAAGAAAGTGGAAAAGGGAAGTTGAGAGAGCTGAGGGTGCCTCTTTTCTCTTGCCCCTGGCCAGGGCGGTTAGCGAACCGTCCCTACACTGCCTCCTGCCACCTGATACCCGTCACCTTCTTTTCAACTTCTGTTCAGGTAAAGGATCACCAAGCCGAGAAGAAAAAAGAGCGCGATCATGCCCCACTTGACGTTGTTCATTTGCCGGCGGATCAGGCCGCGTTCATCCAGGTAGTACCGTTGCTGCTCGCGTTTCACCACCTGCCCGCGCATTAACTTGCGCAGGGTCATGGAGTTTCGCAACCCCAGTTCCTCCAGGGTACGGGCCATCTCCGGCGTACCGGCGGCGCTGTTGCGAAAAGCCGCAATGATCTCGCGGCGGCGGCGGAACTCAGAAAAAATCGACGCCAAGCCCATGGGGCCTCCTTGTGCCGGTCATGCCGGAGATACTGGATTATCCCCGAGCACGGCGGACTTGTCAACGCGACCGGGCCCGGGCATGAAACCCAGGTAACGGCGCTGGTTCCGCCGCAGCCGTTCGGGCCCGTACCCTTCACCGCCCAGGCCGGCCAGGGCGCCCACGGCCATGAGTGCCGACAACTCCCGTTCACCGCAACCGCTGCGGGCCATGAACCCTTCCAGCCCCGCATATCCCTGCCTGCGACCGGTCAGGATCCGTTCCGCCAGGACCCCGCCTACTCCGCGCACCTGGAGCAATCCGGCGCGGATCGCCCCGGCCTCCTCCGTAAAGCCGGCGGCGCTGCGGTTGACATGCGGAGGCAATACGGAGATTCCCCACTCCAGGGCTTCACGGATGTAAACGGCCTGGGGATAATAACCGCCGCCGGCATTCAAGAGCCGGCAGAAAAAGGTGGCGGGAAAATGGGCCTTGAACCAGGCGGATAGAAATGCGGAATAGGCGTAGGCCGTGCTGTGGGCCTGGTTAAAAGCGTACAACGAAAAATCCACGGCCAGCTTCCACAGGAATTCAAGTTCACTCGCGCTGAATCCACCGGCCGTTCCGGCCTGTAAAAAAGCGTCCCGGTATGCGGCCTCGCGGCGTTTTTTCATTTCCCGGCGCACCTTTTCACAATAATCCAGCTCCCACCCCGTGAGGGTATGCAACAACACGGATATCTGCTCTTCGAAAATCAGCGTCCCGCGGGTATGGGGGAACACGCGGCCCAGCAAGGGGTGGACCGGGGCTTTGCGGGCGATGTAAGCCGCTTTCATGCCCGAGCGGGCCGGACCGGGACGGATAATGGCGATGGCGATTCCCAGTTGACCCAGGTTTTGCGGCGCCGCCTGCTCCAGGTTTTGCCGCGCCAGGGGACTCTCCAGTTGAAAACAACCGATGGTGCGGGCCGCGCGGATGATCCCCCAGGTAAGCGCATCCGTCATATCCACATGCTTTCCCAGGGCCACCGGGGCGATCACATGGAACCCCCTTACGCCCAGCAGGTCGAGTTTAAACACCCGCAGGCGCTCGATTGTGTGCTTGTCCCATGCCATTTGGGGGAATCCCGACGGCGACGTGGATACGGGAAAATGGTCACGCACATCGCCGTTGTTGCAAAACACCACCCCCCCCACGTGCAATGCCGTATCCCGGTACACGCCCTGCAGCAGGGTCGCGGCGCGAAAAACTTCGCGCGAACGCCCCTCTCCCCGCCCCGCCAATTCCCGGGGCTCGGCGAACATGGGGACCTGTTTACCCAGTGCGTGGGCCTCCTCCGGGGCGAATCCACTGCAACGGGCCATTTCATACAGCGCGGAACGGGCGCGAAAAAAACGATGGGTGGACACAAAGGCCACCCGGGGCGCATAGGTCTCAAACACCCAGCGCAGCACCTCGTCCCGGCGCGAAGAGTCCAGGTCCATGTCGATATCGGGCGGCTCCTCGCGCAGACGGTTGAGGAAGCGTTCAAAAAGCAGGTTGTGCCGCAAGGGGTGGACCCGGGACGCGCCCAGCAGGTAAAGCAGCAGGCTGGAAACCCCGGAACCACGAAGATTGAAATAGATCCCCATGCGGCGGCAGTAGGAGGCAATCTCCGCGGCCACCTCGAAATGGAAACCGACCCCCATTTCCCGCACCACCCGCAGTTCACGCAAAAGGCGCGCGGTTTCAGCCGCATCCAGCCGTCCCCGGCTCACGCAACTACGCACCATCTTTTCCAACCGCGTCCCGCCGTTAGCGCAAGCAGGCAGGATGCCGCTGAACGTGAAATCGACCGCATCCGCCACCACAAAGGTATTGCGCAGAGCCTCACGTCCGGTATCCCCCCAGCGTTGGCACACGGCGCGCGCGCTCAGGGGCCCGTGGGTGCGGTCCATCCCCGCCTTCACCTCGGAAAACGGGCGATGGCGGAACACCGCCGCGGCGGCGGCAAAACGTTCGGAAACCCCGAGCCAGCGCAGGGGCTGCGCCCAGACCAGGGGAATGCAATGACTCCGCGCCACGGCCACTGCCACGCGCGGAGTCGTCCACTCCAGGCCCAGATAGAAAAGACCCGGACCCACCTGGCGCTGCAGGAGCGTCAAAGCGCCATCCAGATCGATGTTGGACTGGGGCGCCAGGACGACCACCATCTCATCCAGGCTTGCGCAACGACGCTGGTTGAGGGTATCCACCAGCGCGGAATATGCCGCGTTGTTGCGAGGAAAAAGCAACAGGGCGCCCAGGCCGCGCAGGCGGACCTCCACGCCCAACAGCGCTTTCAGGCCGCGGCCACGAGCCTGGCGCCAGAACGCCTCCCAGCCCTGCACGGCAAAGGGATCGGTCACCGCCAGGGCGGGCAAGCGAGCCGCGCCCAGCCAGTCAGCCAACTCCGCCGCGTCCACCGCCCCCCATCCCCGCGAGTAAGTGGAATAGACACGCAGGGGCACATACGACAAGCCCGGCGCGCAAGCAAGGGGGTGTTGTTTGTTCGTCATTTGTTCGCTTTTTATCATAATACGGGCCCTTGCGCCTGTCAACCCGCACCCCCGCCTCGGGTTGACAATATGGGCCGATTCTGCTATTTTCCAAGCCTGAGAGGGTCTATAGCTCAATGGCTAGAGCCATCGGCTCATAACCGATAGGTTCCAGGTTCGAGTCCTGGTAGGCCCATTCCGGAACTACTTTTCCCAAGGAGCTTCATTGAAAGAAGGGCTAGACGTTTTATTTTCCCTGCAGCAGACAGACGACAGGCTGAAGGAGATCCAACTCACCCTGAAAGACATTCCCCGCATGATCCGGGAACTCGAAGAGGAACGGGACGGCAAGGCGGAAATCATCGAAGCCGCCCGTGAAAAACTCCAGGCAAACACCAAATCGCGGCAAAAAATGGAAAGAGAGATCCAGGCGATCAAGGAAAAGATCGCCAAGTACCGCGAACAGATGGCCAAGGCCTCCACCAACCGCGAATACCAGGGATTCATCGCTGAAATCAAGTTCGAAGAAAACCTGATCACCCAGATCGAGGAGAAACTGATCGAACACATGGTGGAATCCGATGAGATCGTGGCCGAGATCCGCTCCCGCGAAGAAGATTTCCAGAAAATCGTGGCCGAGTACAACCAGCGGATCAAGGATTTCAACACCAGCCTGGAGTACGAACAGAAAAAACTGGCGGAAGTCCGCAAAGAGCGCGAAAGCATCCGCGCCCGCATACCGGCCCGCTTGCTCAAAGTGTACGACAACCTCTTCGCCAAGAAGGCCGGCAAGGTCATCTCCCTGGTGGAATCCGATTTCTGCGGCGTATGCAACATCAAGGTCCGCCCCCAGTTGCTCAGTGAATTGATCTCTACCGACGGCATGTTCGTCTGCGAAAACTGCGGACGCATTTTGTTTAAACGCGTAGAAAAAGAGGCAGACAAACAGCCTGCCTCGTCCGCCTAGGGGGTCACCCCCCGCGGCACCACGCGCGCCGCATACCCCTCTGTCTTTACAAATACAAGTTGGAAAGTTGAAGAGTTGAAAAGGCAAGAAGTTGAAATAGTTTTGAGAGTTTTCACTTTCGACTTTTGACTAGCCTCTCGCCTATGGCCGGTTTACTTTCGACTGATGTTTTCCTGTCACCTGACACCTTATTTTCACTTTCGACTTTAGACTTTCAACTTGTTACTCGGGTTTCCTCTTCAACTCTTCAACTTTGGAACATTGGGATTTGTTTGGGATTTCGGATTTGGGATTTCGGATTTTTATACCTTCTACCTTCTACGTTCTACAGGGCGGTTCGCGAACCGCCCCTTGCCTGACTTTTGTCTCCTGCCTCCTGTCACCTGATACCTGTCACCTGCCTCCTGCCTCCTTTTTCCTCTTCAACTTTTCAACTTTCTCATGCATAATACACAGAGCATGATCGAACTCTATCACGTCTACAAACAATACATAAAGGGCGACTGGGCCTTGCAGGACATCAACCTGTCGGTCCGCAAGGGAGAGTTCGTCTTTTTAACCGGCGCTTCCGGCGCGGGAAAAACCACATTGCTCAAATTGATTTTCAAAGATGAAGTCCCCTCAAAAGGCCAGATCCTGGTGGATTCCACCAACATCAACCTCATTCCACCCAAGCATGTATTCCGACTGCGGCGAAAAATCGGCATTATCTTTCAGGACTTCAAACTCATCGACTCAATGACGGTGTACGAAAACGTGGCCCTGCCCCTGGTGGTGCGGGGCGAACGCCGCTCCGTAATCTCGCGCATGGTTCACAGCGCCCTCTCGCTGGTGGGACTCACCCATCGCAAGAACTACCCTCCCTCCCACATCTCCGGCGGAGAACAGCAGCGCGTGGCCATTGCCCGCGCCATCGTGGGCAACCCCAAGATCATCGTTGCCGACGAACCCACGGGCAACCTGGATACCGAGCTGTCAATTGAAGTGTTCAAGATCTTTGAACGCATCAACGCCAACGGCATCACCATCATCCTGGCCACCCACGATCAGCACCTGTTGCAACTCTTTCCCCGCCGCGTTCTGCGCCTGGACAAAGGCCGGCTGGTATCCGGCTGGGACCGGGAGGCGCGGCCATGAAGCACATGGAGATCTCCCTTGAACGGGCTTTGCGCAACATCTGGCGCAACAAGCTGGTCAGCTTCCTGTGCCTGGGGATAATCGCCTTCACACTCATGATCTTCGGGCTGTTTGAATTCATCTCCCACAACCTCGACCAGTTCACGCAACGCTTCTCCCAGAATGTGGAGGCCATCTTCTACCTCAATGACAACATAAAGGAAACCGAGGTTGACCAGTTGATCAAGCGCCTGCGTGGTAACCTGCTGGTGCGCAAAGTCAACTACAAATCTTCACAACAGGCCCGGGCCGATTTCACTCGCGAATTTCCCGACCTGGAATTCATTCTGGAGGAGTTCGAGGCCTCGCCGTTCCCCGCTTCGCTGGAAATCGCCTTTCATCCCCAATACAACTTCGACACCAAGGTTTCCGCCCTGATCACCGAGGTTTCGCAACTCCCCCAGGTGGAAAGCCGCGAAGTCAACCTGGAATGGGCGCACAAAATCGTAACGGTCAAGCGTTTCATTTCCCTGGTGGGCGCGTTCCTGAGCACCATCCTCATCTTTGTATCGGCCTTCATTATTTTCAACGTGATCAAGCTCAACATCCTGTACCGCAAAGAAGAGATTTACATCCAGGAATTGGTGGGAGCGACCCGTGGTTACATCCGCTTTCCCTTTGTGATCGAAGGCGCCGTACTGGGATTCTGCGGCGGCCTACTCGCCATCCTTTTGCTGATCGTCGCGGTGCGGCTTTTCCCCGCCTATGCCGGCCTGGTATTTGACCTGCTGCGCGACATGATCAAAGTGAACCGCATCCCCCCGGCCATTTTCCTCCACCTCCTCATCCTGGGCACCGTGATCGGGCTCTTCTCCGCCCTGTTCGCCCTCAACCGCTTCATGAAACCCAGCAAAGAAAGTTGAAAAGTTTGGTTCTCTTCCATTTTGTGTGGGTTTTGGGGGTTATACATATTTGAAAAAATGATAAAGCTGCATGAGAGTACCCTTTCGGGCACAATTCACCGCTCACCACTTCGGTTCAGACCCATACGGTCTTCGGCGGACTAAAATGACCCCGGTGGTTGTTTGGGATGTAATCCTGGGCATCATTTTACCTTCGGTCGTCCTGCCTCAGCCCATGGGGCCCCGGAACCTGCCGTTTGCGTTCGCTTATGCTTTATGCCCTGCGGGTACTCATACTCACAACCGCTTACTGATTCCCATTATATATTTACCCACACGAAACGTAATAGAACCCTACTTTTCAACTTCAAATAATGACGCTCGCGCAGCGAGCAAATGACACGAGCGAAGCGAGTTAATGACAAGGATATCTCAATGACCTGCGCGTTTTTTTGTTTTGAATTTTAGACATTTGGATTTGGGATTTGATTCGGATTTCGGATTTGAAAAAGGTGGCAGGAGGCAGGTATCAGGTGACAGGACACAAACCTTAATGCTTTTTTCTACCTTCTACAAGATCTGCTGAGGCCCACTACATTCTACCTTCTACAATTACTCCCAGAAGGTCCTCCTACGAGTTCTCCCGAGATCCCCTACCTTCTACAATTACTCCCAGTAGCCCCTACCTGCTAACTCCTCGTGCCGCCCTGGTCCATGTCTTCTTCTTCGTTGTAACCCACCAGCTCATCCTGGTCTTCGATCAGCACCCGTCCGCCGTGATCTTCCTCGTAGGAAAGGCAACACATCAGGCGTCCGCACTGGCCGGAGATCTTTAAAGGATTCATGTTCAGGTTCTGGCGCTTGGCCATCTGCAACGTAATGGGTTCGATGTTGTTTAAAAAGAGCTTGCAACACAACTGGCGGCCGCAGATGCCGATACCGCCGATCATTTTGGCCTCATCGCGGATGCCGATCTGGCGCATCTCGATGCGCATTTTCAAGCGGCGGGCCAAATCTTTGACCAGGTCACGGAAATCGATACGCCCTTCGGAAGAGAAATAGAAAATGGCCTTTCGTTCATTGGTGTAAAAGATGACCCGGATCAACTTTATGGGAACCTCGCGCTCATTGATCTTTTCCAGGCAGAAATCGTAGGCGCGCTTTTCTTCCTGGAGCTTGCGCTCATATCCCTCCAGGTCCCGCTCATTGGCCTTGCGCAACACTTCCGGAATGCGGTCGATTTTCAGCAGGTCGTTAAAAGAACTGCCGAAGGTCTTGATCACACGGCCCAGTTCTTCGCCGATCATGGAGCGCACCACCACGTAGTCTCCGGACGCCACTTCGGAGTCGCCGATCTTGAAGTGCAATACGTCGCGCGTGCTGGTCACCTGGACGGTAATCAGTTTAACCAATTCCGGGCTCCTGATCAGTGAATGAGCGGATGAACTCCTGGGTCAACACCTTGGCGTTCAGGTTGCGTTGGACATCGCGCAACAGGGTTTCCATGCGGCGCACCAGGTACATGAGCTTCTCTTCACCACTATATTGACACAGGGTCATTAATTCCTCTTTGAAATCCATGTTGAAAAGCAGGGAGTCGTCGCCTCCCGCTTTCAACACCATTATATCCCGCAAAAACAGAGAAATCAAATTCACCAGTTCGCGGAAATAACCGATAAAGGCTTCGCGGCGGCGGTTGAGGTTGTTGAGTTCCACCAATACGTCCCCCTCACCCTCATGGCGCAGCAGGCTTGTCAGCACATCGAGCACGGAACGCCTGGCCTCCAATACCTCGCCATGATCCCCGTGAATCACGTCCAGCCGCTGGGACTGGGACAAGCGCGAAAGCAGGGTGGCTTTTTCCGCTTCCATGCCCTGTTCCAGCAGGTATTTGCGGATATCTTCCGGAGCCGGCGGGGTGAAACGCAGCACCTGGCAGCGAGACTGGATCGTGGGCAGGATTCCGGACAGGCTTGGAGTCAAAAGCATAAAAACGGTGGCTTCGGACGGCTCTTCCAGCGCTTTTAAAAATGCGTTGGCGGAACTTTCGGAAAGCCGCTGCGCGGACTCCAGTATGTAAACCTTGCGTTCACCCTGAAGCGGCCGCCGCACTTGATCCTCGACAATGAAATCCACCTGTTCCTTTTTGTACTGCTGCCCGTCCGGACGCAAAAGGCGCACGTCGGGAAACATTTCACGGTCGATATCGCGGCAATTGGCGCAGGCGCCGCAGAAATCATCCTTCCGGTCCCTGCAGTTGAGGGCCTTGGCAAAACCCAGGGCGAATCCTTTCAAATTCACCGACCCCCCGCCGCTGAATAACATGGCCGGCGGAACCATGCGGTTGCGCAGGTAACTGATCAACACGCGCTTGATGCGGCGATTGCCGAACAGATCGTTAAAGGGCATGAAGCGCCTCCCCGGGGATATCTTCGTCTTGCAGCCATCTGGCGGTTACGGACTCGACCTGGTTTGTGAATCCATCCAGCGCACCCTGGTAGAGTACGCGTCCGCCGTGTCGGCCGCCGCCCGGCCCCAGGTCCACCACCCAGTCGGCCGCCCGGATCACCTGGGCGTTATGTTCGATCACCACCACGGTTCCACCCCGTTGCACCAGGGAATCCATGACTGCGATCAACTTGCGGATGTCTTCCGCGTGCAGGCCCACGGTGGGCTCATCCAGCACGATCAACGTCGGTTTGGCCGAACGTTTCCCCAGTTCACGGCCGAGTTTGATGCGCTGCGACTCGCCCCCTGAAAGTGTAACCGACGGCTGGCCCAGCCTCAGGTATCCCAGGCCCACATCCTGCAGCACGCGCAGACGCGTCGCGATCCCCGGTACCGGGGCGAAAAACGTTGCGGCCGCGTCCACGGTCATGTCCAGCACCTGGTCAATGGAGCGGCCCTTGTAGCGCACCTTACGGGTTTCGGTGTTGAACCGGGTGCCTCCGCATACCGGGCAGGTCACATCCAGGCGGGGCAGGAACCCCATTTCCAGGCGCTGTATGCCCAGGCCGCCGCAAGCCTCGCAGCGCCCCCCCCGGGTGTTGAAACTGAAGCGTCCCGGGGTGTAGCCGCGAATCCTCGCCTCCATGGTTTCGGCGAACAACTGCCGCAACTCGGTCATCAACCCCACGTAAGTGGCCGGACAGGAACGCGCGTTGCGGCCGATGGCCCCCTGGTCCACTTCCAGAACGCGCCGAATCGAGTCCGGGATCACCAGACTTTTCACACTGACGCCTTCGGGGATTACCCGATCACCAACCAGCCGCGCGCGCGCCAGCGGTACCAGGGCATTCATGACCAGGGAACTTTTTCCCGAACCCGACACCCCGGTAACCACGGTCAAGATTCCACAGGGTATCTCTACATCCACGTTGTCCACGTTGTGAATTTTGAGGCCGGCAATCCGAATCGACTCTTTGCCCGGGGTTTTGTGCCCGCGCAGCGATTCCAGGGAACGTCTTTGCAACAGGTAATCCGCTGTCAACGAATTCTTTGCCGAAGAAAGCTTGCGAATGTCGTTGTTGAAGATTATGCGGCCACCCGCTTCACCCGAGCCCGGTCCCAGGTCCACCACCCAGTCGCTTGAGGCGATGGTATAGGGGTCGTGCTCCACCACGACCACCGTGTTTCCCGCATCGCGCAGGCTGCGCAGTACGGCCACCAGGTCCGCCACCTCGGACATGTGCATGCCGATGGAGGGTTCGTCCAGCACGTAGATCACGCCGGAGAGTTGAAACCCGATCTGGGAAACCAGGCGCGTGCGCTGGAGTTCCCCACCGGAAAGGGTGTGGATGCGGCGGTTCAGGCTCAGGTAATCCAGACGCAGGCGCATGAACGCGTCCAGGCGCTGGCGGATCTGCGGCAACAGCGGCGAGAGTAATGGTTCTTCGGTGTCATCGGGTTGTATCTTTGCGAACAACTCGTGCAGATCGCGGATCTCCATCTCTCCCAGGGCATGGATATCCAGGTCGCGAAAACGAAACGCCAGGGCGTCGGGACCATACCCGCCGCCCCTGCAGACCTCGCATACCGCTCCGGAATCATCGCGGCCCGTACCCCGGCAAGCCGGACAGGCCCCCAAGGGCGAATTGAGCGAAAAGGTGGCCGGCTGGGGTTCCCGCAACGCCAGGCGGCAGTGGGCACAATACAGGCGTCGGGAATACAGTTTTTCCTTTTGTCCGCTCCGGACCAGGATCTCGCCGTTTCCCTCTTCCATGGCCAGTTCCAGGCTTTCACGCAACAGCGCTAGCGGCGTGTCCGCGGGCTCGACGGCGTCGATCAGCACCGCGATGTCGTGGCGCCGGTTGCGATCCAATTGTTGGGATTCATCCAGGCGGACCCACTCGCCATCCACAATGGCCTTGAGGAATCCGCGCTTGCGGTAAGTGTCAAACAATTCGCGGTAAAGTCCCTTGCGGTTGCGCACCACCGGGGCCAGGATGTGGATCAAATCCTGGCCGTAACGGTTCACCAGCAGGTCGGCCAGGTCCGGAACTACCAGCGACTGGATGGGCCTGTTGCACCGGGGGCAATGGGGCTTTCCCGCCCGGGCGTAGATCAGGCGCAGAAACGGGCTGATCTCGGAAATGGTCCCCACCGTGGAGTTGAAAAAATAGCTGGAATGCTTTTGATCAATCGAGATGGTGGGAGAAATACCGCGCACGGAACGGACCGCCGGTTTTTCCAATGACTTGATAAACTGGCGGGCATACACGGAGAGTGATTCCAGATAGCGGCGCTGACCTTCCTGGAACAGGGTGTCGTAAGCCAGGCTGGATTTGCCGGAGCCGGACACACCGGTCACCACCACCATCCGGTTCTTGGGTATATTCAGCGAAACCTCCCGCAGGTTGTGCGTGGAGGCGGCTACGATTTCGATCTGCCGCATCGGGTTGCCAGTGTAGCATATCCCCCGGTGTAAATCCAGACTAGCCGGGGGTTGCATTCTTTGCAGAACCATGTAAAATGTCGCCATACACCACGACCATTTTGATTGGTAGAGAGGAGTCGTTCATGAAAAAAGCGATTGTTATTGCCGGTCTTTTGATCTGTGTAGCGTGCTGCACACCGCTGTTTTCCCAAGATGATTCCGACATCAGCTTCACCCAGGAATACATCGCCTCCATGACCAAAAAGCCCGGGCCGGACCGCATCAAGGCATTTGAAGCCTACGTCAAAAAGTACTCCGACACGTCCCAGAAATTCACGCGCCTGGCTTATTACTGGATTGCCATGGACAGTTTCCAGATCCAGGATTATGCCAAGGCGGTCGAGATCGGAAAAAAATGCCTGGGATTCAACGGCTACGATAAGGGTGAAGAAGCCCGCCTCAACCTCATGCTGGGAAACAGCTACGGGGTAAAGAAAGCCTCCGTCTACAACAAGGATCTGGCGCTGAAATACACCAACGCCGCCATCGCCGTCGCCTCTTCCGCCCAGGGCCTGAATGATGTCCTGTCCGCGGCCAAAGACCTAAAATCCAAACTGACCACCCCGCCTCCCCCATCGGAATCCCCCGAGCAGAAGATGAAACGGCTGGTCCTGCAGGACGAGGATTTTTCCGCCGCCATTGATGCCTACAACAAGATGGGCGCAACTGACAAAGACAACGCCGATATCCGCCGCATGTACGGCACGGCCCTGATGCGCGCCGGACGCCTTAAGGAAGCCGTCGATGTCTTTAAGGAAATGCTGGCCAAAGATCCTTCCGGAACCATTGCCTACCGCCTGGGCCAGGCGTACGCCGATATGTCCAAAAAGAGCCGCAGCGCTTTCGACCCCTCCGTACGCTACCTGGTTGAAGCCGCCCTGCGCTTTGACGCCGAAGACAATAACTCCAATGAAAAGATCGCCATGGCCAAGGCGGAGCACCAGCTCTTCACCAAGTACAACTACTTCAGCAAACTCGACCAGTACAACGCCAAAGTCCACCGCCAGCAGGCCTCCGCCTCTCGTAACGAAGAAGAGATCATGCGCCTGAAGCGCGAAGAATTCAAGCAGAAACGCCACATCCGCCGCAACTACACCTCAATCGACCTCGCCGCCCCCCAGTACGAACTGGACAAGTTGGCCGAGATCCAGAAGAAACTGCGCATGGCCCAGTCCGGCGGCACATCCGACTCAGCCGCTGAAATGGAAGAGTTAAAAAAGGAAGAAGCCCGCATCAAGGCGGAATTCCGCCAGATCGTTTCCAATATCAAGTCTGAGTTGGAACTCTAACCGGAACCTGAATTATCCCCATAAAAGGGCAGCCCCGGCTGCCCTTTTTTTTTACCATTTGCGGGGGCTACCCCTCACCATTCGCCTGTTTTTCCTGATACCTGTCACCTCTTTTCCGTGTGTTTCGTGGTGCTTCCATATTGCTTTTGTTTTGAATTTTGAACATTCGGGTTTTGAATTTGTTTGGGATTTCGGATTTGGGATTTCGGATTTTTATACCTTCTACCTTCTACATTCTACAGGGCGGTTCACGAACCGCCCCTACCCTTGTTTTCCTGCCACCTGATACCTGTCACCTGTCACCTTCTTTCCAACTCTCCAACTGTTTTTTTTCCGGGCGGGTTTGAAACCCGCCCTCTAAACCCTCCCCCGTCTATAGCGTATATATAATTTAGCTTAATCATTCCGAATCCGTTACGGTACCGGAAAAGGGGGAGAAAGGTGTTATGAAAAAGGTTCTGCGCATTGTTGCACTGGTAATCATCGTGGCCGCGGTGGCATACGCGGCCGTCAAATTGTTTTTCCCGGCCAAAGACAGCGGAAAAGCGGATGTGATCGAAGAAAAGCAGGAAAGCTCCGACAACGACAAGACCTCGGCCCTGCCGGTGCGCGTGCTGCCCGCGGAACGCGGACACCTGCCCTTGCGCCTGCGCATATCCGCTTCGGCCGACGTCTGGGAAAAAGCCGTCCTGAAGGCCGAGATTTCCGGCACCGTTGAGAAACTTCCCCTGCGCATCGGCTCCCGCGTCAAAGCCGGGCAGGTTTTGGTCAAACTGGATGACCGTGAATCCCGCCTGGAAGTCGAACGGGCGGATACCGCCAAGCTCAAGGCGCTGTCTGAGTTCCTGGTCAACGAGGACGTTCCCGTAGACCTGCCCGACATCAGCCCCGAAGAGAAAAAGGCGCTGGAAGAACTGCGCAAGCGCTACCTCAAAGCCGCGGCTGATTTTGAAAAAGGAAAAATCAGCGAAGCCGCATTCCAGCAGATCAGCGAAGAATACGACAGCCGCATGGTGTTTTCCGGGGCCCTGCGCGAAGATATCCGCCGCGCCAAAGACGGACTCTCGGATGCCATGATCCAACTCAAGCAGGCGCAATTGAACCTGGAACGCACCACCATCCGCGCGCCCTTCAACGGCGTCGTGGCCGCCATCCATATCAGCCCGGGCGAAAAAGTGTCCGCGGGCCGTGAACTAGTCAAAGTCGTCAACCTGGATTCCCTCTACCTCAAAGGCTACGCCCTGGAATCGGAAATCCGCCACCTGCAAAAGGGCACGGGCGTGCGCATCCTCTTGGACTCTTTTGCCGATGAAACCTTCCGGGGTGAGATCGAATCGATCAGCCCGGAAGTGGACCCGGATAAAAAGACCCTGACGGTTTTCGTGAAAGTAGACAACCGCGACCACCGCATCCTGCCGGGCATGCACGCCGAGATAGACATCGAGTACCAGGTATTCGAAAACGTCATCAAGGTCCCGCGCAAGGCCGTACTGGTGCGCCAGCGTCCCCTTGTCTTCGTGGTAGAAGACAAGATCGCCATCTGGAAGTACGTGGAACTGGGCGAGCACAACGATGAAGAAATTCACATCAAGAGCGGCCTGGATGAAGGGGACCTGGTAGTGGTGGAAGGGCAGTTGACCCTGGCCCACCAGTCGCGGGTCAAAATCGTCAAGTAGCCGGCCATGAGCATCATCAACCTCTCCGTCAAGCGCCCGGTGGGCACCATCATGTTTTTCGTGGGCGTGATCCTGCTGGGATACGTTTCCCTCTCGCGCCTTTCCATCAACCTGCTGCCCGACCTCAGTTACCCCAAGATCACGGTGGTGACCGAGTACCCCGGTTCCGGGCCGGAAGAGATCGAGAAGTTCATCACTACCAAGCTGGAAGGGCCCCTGTCCGCGATTCCCAACGTAAAAAAAATATCTTCCTTTTCCAAGGAAGCGGCCTCCATTATCACCATCGAGTTCCACTGGGGGACGGATATGGATTTCGCCCTGCTGCACACCAAGGAAAAGACTGAAGAGGCCCGGCGCGAACTGCCCGAAGATTGCGCCCCGCCCATGATCCTGGAATGGGACCCCACATCCACCCCCATTGTCACCGCCATCCTGCGCTCACAGAAAAAAACCCTCAAGGAACTGAAAGAGAGCGCCGAGTTCATCATAAAGCCGCGCCTGGAACAATTGGAAGGCATCTCGCGGGTCGAGATCCGCGGCGGCGACGAAGAAGAGATCTCGGTTGAAGTAAACCCGGATAAAGCCCGCAACCTGGGTATCACTTTAGAAGAGGTGGCGGCGGCGATTGAAAACAACAACATCTTCCAAAGCGGCGGCACCATCCGCAAGGGCCGCTCCCGTTTCACTTTGAAGATCGAAGGCGAAATTCAGGAGCCGACTGAGATTGAAGTCATACCGGTCAAATCGCTCGAAGGCAGAAATGTGCTGCTGGGCGACATCGGCACCGCGTTTTACAAAAACAAGTTGCGCGAAGGTGACATCCGTTTTAACGGCCGCGGCACCATCGCGTTGCTGATGTACCGCGATTCAGGCGGAAACACGGTCGACGCCACACGCAAGGTGGAAGCCTCCCTGGATGAACTCTCCCGGGAATTCGCCGACCTGGAGTTCTTTGTCATCTCCCAGGAAGCGCGCCTGATCATCTCTTCCATCAACTCTTTGCAGTTTTCCCTGCTCCTGGGCGCATTCCTGGCCTTCCTGATCCTGCTGCTTTTTTTGCAGAACTTCCGCGACCCGTTCCTGGTGGCCACGGTGATTCCCATCTCCGTGATTTCCACCTTTGTGCTGATGTTTCTGTTCAAGGTCAACGTTAACATCATGTCCCTGGGCGGACTGGTGCTGGGCGTGGGCATGTTTTTGGACAACTCCATTATCGTGCTGGAAGCGATTTTTCGCCACCGCAAAGATGAAAGCCTGATGCAATCGGTGATATCGGGCGCCCGCGAAGTCAGCGGCGCCATTACGGCATCCACCTTTACCACCATTTCGATATTCCTGCCCGTCATCTACCTCTACGGCATCACCGGCAAGCTGTTCCGCGACCAGGCCATGACGGTTTCCTTTTCCCTGGTTTCCTCCTTGATCGTGGCCATCACGCTGCTGCCGGCCCTGTCCGCCTTCAAGGCCTTGGGCAAAAGCGAACTCAAGGTTGACTTTGACCCATCCCGGCGCAGGCGCTGGTTCCACACCCCCCTGAAAGGAATCTACGCTGTGCTGCTGATTCCCTTTCAACTGCTGGGAAACATCATTTACTTTGTGGTCGCCTTTGTTGTGCTCATATTGCGCGCTGTGGCGCGCCTGCTGGCAAAAATCCTCCACTTCCTGCTCCAACCCCTGTTCCGCGCCTTCAACGCCGCCTACACGCGTTTTGACGCCATCTACCACCGCGTGCTGGAAGCGGTGCTGGACCGCAAAAGCCGGGCCGCCTGGCTGGTGGTGGTGGTACTCGCACTGATCGCGGGAACCTACCTGCTGCTCGACAAAGAGCTGCTGCCCGCCCCCGACAGCCGCAAATTCGAAATCACCGCCGACACGCGACCGGAATACGGTTTCGAGGAAACCGACCGCGTCGCCGGCCGCGTTGAAGCCCGATTGCAAGCCATGCAAGGTGTCGAGTTCGTCTACACCGAAGTCGGCCTGGTTTCCAAGCTGGCCACGCGTTCGGAAGACTTTTCCGTCAACCGCCTGCACTTCATTGTCAGCTGTGCGCCCGAGGCCTCCCGGCCCCGATTAATGGACCGGGGCCGTAATATCCTGAAAAGTGAAGATCTCGACCAGTTTACCGTGTTTTTGGAAAAGAACACCCTCTCCCAATACCTGGCCGTGGGTGGAGAACGTTTCCAGATCAAGGTGTTCTACGAAGAGATCGAGCGCGGCCGTGAAGCCGTTGCGCGCATCATGGAAAAAATCGCGCCGATCCCCGGCCTGGTAGACCTCAAGGCCGGAACCGCCCGGGGCAAACCCATGCTCACCATCGCCTTCCGCCAGGAACTGCTGGATCAGCTCGGCATTACCCGGCGTGACGTGTCCGCTTTCATCCGCCAGGCGGTGCGCGGACAGAAAGCCGGCAGCCTGAAAAAGATCCAGAAGAGTTACGATATCTTTGTGCGCGTGCCCGTAGACGGCACCATGGAGCTCAACCGCATGCTGTCTTTGCCCGTTTCCCACCAGGGGCGCACCTACTACCTTCGCGACCTGGTGACAATAGAGGAAACCCCCTCCATTAAAGAAATCTCGCGTGAAGCCCAGGAACGCTATTTCATGATCTCGGCCGACGTGCGCGACCGCGACTTGGAGTCGGTGATTGCTGACGCGGAAAAGGCCCTGCTGGAAGTTGAATTTCCCATGAACACGCGCTACGCTTTTTCCGGCGAGGAAGAGGAACGCCGCAAAGCCTTTGATTCCCTGCAGCAGGCCATCCTGTTGGCCATCATCCTGGTCTACATGATTATGGCCGCCAAATTTGAAAACCTGGCCCAGCCCCTGATCATCATGTTCACCGTGCCCATGGGCCTGGTGGGCGCGTTCCTGTTCCTACTGCTCACGGGCAACTCCATCAACATCATTTCCGGTATCGGCATCTTGGTGCTGGTGGGCATCGGCGTCAACGACGCCATCGTCAAGGTGGAGTACTCCAACCAGTTGCGGGATGCGGGCATGTCCGTGCGCGAAGCCGTCATGGAGGCATCGCGGGTGCGCCTGCGCCCCATCCTCATGACCACCTTTACCACCATATTCGGGCTGATCCCCATGGCTGCAATCTCCACTTCCGGATCCGAACTGCAGCGCCCGCTGGCCCTGGTGGTTATCGGCGGCCTGTTGTGTACCACTTTCCTGACCCTGATCCTGATTCCCGTCAGTTACGAGGTGCTCGAGTCCCTGAAACAGCGGCGCCGGGCGCGCAATGGCGACTCTCATGCATAAGATTATCGACCGGCCCGTGCTGGCGAGCATTTTTTTCGCCATCGTGGTGCTGTTGGGAGTCTACTCCCTGATCAACACCCCCATCGACCTGGTGCCGGACCCCGAAGAAAAACTGCCCTCGTTGAAAATCAGTTACGCCTGGCCCGGGGCGTCGCCGGACATGCTGCTGCGCAAGGTGCTGATCGCGGCGGAAGCCGAAATCTCCCAGATCCGCGGGGTGGCCGGAATTGAGAGCCGCTCCCTGCAGAACCGCGGCATCATCGACGTGGAATTCACGCGCGACACCAACATGGACTTTGCCTCCGTGGCCCTGAGTGAACGTCTGAACCGCCTGCAGACGGAGCTGCCCCGCCAGGTCAACCGCCCCTATATTCAACCCTACGTACCCGATGAGTTCGAGAAACTGCCTTTTTTCAACGTGGGTGTATACGGTGATTACACCATTTATACCCTGAAACGGGTGGTGGAACGGGAAATCCTGCCTTACCTGAAGTCGATCCAGGGCATTGAATCGATCGAGGTCTACGGCGGGGTGGATCCGGAAATCAAGATCCAGACAAACATCGACAAGCTCAAACGCTACGGCATCAGCATCGCCGACATCCAGTCACGCATCATGCAGTACTTTTTCACTGAAAAGTCCATGACCATGCGCAAGCGCGGCGCCGAGATCACCTTCGGCCTCAGCGAATCCCTGGACCGCGTCGAAGACCTGCAGGAGATCGTGATCCGGACCAGCGGCAAAAAACGCATCCTGCTCAAGGAAGTGGCGCAGGTTTTTCTGGGCTACCAGGACGTCACCCACGAACAGCGTTACCAGGGACGGCCCGTCATCGGCCTGCAGATGCACAAGCAGGCGCACACCAGCTCACTGGGGCTTTCCAAGCACATCCGCCGGCGCCTGCAGCAGCTGGCAAACAAACTCGAAGGCAAGGTGAAATTCATTGTTCAGAACGATGACAGCCGCGAACTGGAAAAACGCCTCATGCGCCTGGTGCGCATCGCAGTCCTCATCCTGCTCATCATTTTCGTGATCCTGATCGCCATTATCCGCGACATCCGCTCCACGGTGCTGATCTTTTCTTCGGTGTTTTTTTCCGTCTTTACCACCTTCACCTTTATCTACCTGCTGAAAATTCCCCTCAACCTGTTGACACTTTCGGGCCTGGCCCTGGGATTCGGCCTGTTCGTGGACAACGCGGTGGTGGTTTTTGACAGCATCCTGCGCCACCAGGAGCGCGGCATCGCCCGCAAACAGGCCGCGATCGATGGCGCGCGCAGCGTTTTTCTGCCCGTACTTTCCTCCACCATCACCACCATTATCGTGTTCTTTTCCTTTGCCTACTTTGACGGGCGCCTGCGCGTCTACTACCTGCCCCTGGCGTGGATCATCGCCGTTTCATTGCTCTCTTCAGTGGTGGTCTCATTTGTGTTGATCCCCTCACTCAGCGCCCGCATCGACCTCAAGCGGCAGGTCAACCATTCCCCCATCCGCAAAGGCCGGCTTTTCCCCTTTCTGTTGCGCTACCCGCTGGTGGTGATTTTGCCCGTGGCCGCGGCCCTGTTCTTTTCCTTTTCCATTTTCCGTGATGAGGTCAGCTTCGGCCGCTTCTTTTCCTTTTATTCCAAGGAAAAAATCCAGGTTTATTTGAGTTTCGCCTCGGGCGCGGAATTTGAAAACGTCAAGAAAGACATCCTCAAATTTGAAACCCTGGCCCTGGAAAAACCCTACGCCAAAGAGGTCAATACCAACATCCACACCCGCGGCGCCTACATGGAGATCTCGTTCCCCCCGAAAATCGAAAACTCCGCCATCCCCTACCAGTTGAAACAGGAACTGGTCGGTTTGGCCACGCAATTGGCGGGCGTGGGGGTGAACGTAATGGGTTTTGACCCGGAAAATTATCACTACAACCCCCAGACCGGATCCTTCCTGCCCTATTCCATTACCCTCAAGGGCTACAATTTTGAACGCCTGCTGCAATTGGCCCATGACCTTAAAGATAACCTGATCGGCAACCGCCGCATCAAGGACGTCGAGATTCTTACCGATGTCAAGTTCTGGTGGGGGCCGAAAGATCAATACTACGCGTTTCAACTCAACCGCGCCAAACTGCAACGCTACAACCTGGAACCACGCTACGTGTTGATGATGATCTACAGCGTCCTGCGTGAGCGCTCCTATTCCCAGCGCCTGAAATTTCAGGACAAGGAACTTTCGGTTGAGATCAAGGCCGATGACGTGGACGACCTGGAACTGGACGACATCCTCGAGCTGGAACTTGTCACGCCCCAGGGCGCGCCTTTCCGCGTCAAGGACCTGGTTAAGGTTGAATTTTCCACCCAGAAAGGCGGGATCACGCGCCAGGACCAGGAATACGTGGCCATGGTGCGCTGGGACTACATGGGTTCCAACCGCGCGGGAGACCGCTTTCACAAGACGATCTACGAAAACCTCGAACCGCCGGCGGGCTTCAAAAAGAGCCTGGAAGAGCGCAAGTTCCAGATTACCGAAGAAGAACAAAAGCAATTGAACTTCGCCATCATCCTTTCGCTGATCCTGATCTACCTGATCCTGGGCATGCTCTACGAAGACCTGCTCCAGCCCCTGCTGATCATGCTGTCCATCCCCCTGGCCCTGATTGGTGTTTTCGTCGCCTTTGTCATTATGGACTACTCGTTCGATTCGACAGCCTACATCGGCGTCATCCTTTTAAGCGGCATCGTGGTCAACAACGCCATCCTGCTGATTGACAACATCAACCACCACCTGAAGCGCAGCCGGCGCGTCGTGGAGGCGATCGCCATCGCCACCAAGGAGCGCATCCGACCCATATTTATGACCAGTACCACCACCGTGCTGGGCATGCTGCCCATGATCATCTTTAAGCAGGCCGACAAGAGCGACATCTGGTCGAGCCTGGCCCTGTGCACCGTGGGCGGCCTGACCACTTCCGCCATCCTCATCCTCTTTGTCCTTCCCGTGGTCTACTTCCTCTTCCTCAAACTGAAACATTTTGTGTCCCGGGGCGGCTCCCTGACCTCGCCATTGTAAATGTAGGGGCGACCGGCTGGTCGCCCAATCACATATTATAAAATAATTCCATGGTAGGGGCGACCGGCTGGTCGCCCAATCACATATTATAAAATAATTCCATGGTAGGGGCGACCGGCTGGTCGCCCAATCACATTCATTATTGATTGTCTGGATGAAGTTTATCTGATTCCCATAAGACAGGATTGTTGAAAATGTATTCCCGAATCATATCTAATTCCGATTCATTGCGAATGATACGTTCCCAATAATTCCGTTGCCAGTATTTAACACCAGGGGTTTGTCGTCTTTTATTGATGCGTGTTGTAACAGCAGATTTAAAACCTCCAACCATCGCACCCAGAGATCGCGACCGTGCACCCGTAGGGGCGACCGGCTGGTCGCCCAATCCCCTATTCCCGAAAATTTCCGTTGGAACGATCATCTGGTTTCTCCAATCACCAACGTTAGTACCCGGATCAGAAATCATAACAATGCCATGGAAATGATTGGGCATTACCACCCATTCGTCCAATTCAATCTCGTTCCGGATTTGGGCCGTTTTTATCCATTCCTGGGCAACTATCTGACCAGCATCATTCAACCTCATTTCTCCTTCTAAGATTTCTCCGAATAGACATAGCCGGTTTTGTGTGCAAATGGTTACAAAATACGCTCCTGCCTGGGAATAATCATATCCTGACAATCGAATAGAACGACGGTAATAATGATTAGTTTGAACGTTCACACCATTATTTTGTTCATCTTCCATTATTCCCCCCCAAAAAGATGAGACCGGTTGGTGCCCAATCAAATATTATAAATAATTTCCATTTGGGCGACCAGCCGGTCGCCCCTACTTTTTTTGGGCGACCAGCCGGTCGCCCCTACTTTTTTTGGGCGACCAGCCGGTCGCCCCTACTTCAACTTTTCAACTTTATTCTTTATAATCCCCCTGGAGGTATGCCATGCGCGTCAACCGTCAAATTTTTTTCTGGTTTTTGGCCGTCGCGGTGCTTTTGACCGCCATGAGCTGCGCCGTCAACCCCGTTACCGGCAAAAAAGAACTGATGCTGATCTCGGAGGCACAGGAAATTGAACTAGGCAAACAGACCGACCAGTCCATCCGCATGCAATACGGCTTGTACGACGATCCCGCCCTGACCAACTACGTGCGCCGGGTGGGAAACAGCCTGACCCCCCACACCCATCGCAAAGAGCTGAAATACCACTTCGCCGTCCTGGATACCCCGGTCCCCAACGCCTTCGCCGCGCCGGGAGGCTATATCTACGTCACCCGCGGCCTCATGGCCATGATGAACAGCGAAGCCGAACTGGCCGTGGTACTGGGCCACGAACTGGGCCACGTAAACGCCCGCCACTCCGCGCGCTCCATGAGCCGCCAGATGATCTTTAACCTGGGGCTGGTCGTGGGCAGCGTGCTCAGTAAAGAGGTGCGGCGCTGGGCGCCCCTGGCCGGCCTGGCCGGCAACCTGCTGTTTTTAAAATTCAGCCGCAGCGACGAATACCAGGCCGACTCCCTGGGCATTCAATACGCCCGCGGCAGCCGCTACCTGCCGGGCGCCATGGTTACGTTCTTTAATTCGCTGCAGCAGTTGACCGCCGACCACGGCGGCTCCAGCATCCCCAATTTCCTTTCCACCCATCCCTTGACCACACGCCGCATCGAAGAAGTCAAGGAAATGCTGCAACCCGGAGATGAAAACCTGAAAGTCGCGCGCAACGATTACCTGCAGAAAGTGGACGGCCTGGTGTACGGCAACAATCCCCGGCATGGATACGTCCAGGGCAACGCCTTCTATCACCCGCAGATGAAATTCGCTTTCAATATCCCCCAGGGCTGGAAAGTGCAGAACACACCCGCCCAGGTCGCCCTGGCTGAAGCCAACGGCAACGCCGTGATCCTGCTGCGCGTGGAAAAAGCCCAGTCAGCTCTGGACGATTACGCCCGTTCGCGCCTGCAACAGGCCCTGCAGAACCCCCAGATCCTCGACCAGGGCAGTCACGCCGTCAATTCCCTCTCCGCCCACCACATCATCTTTGACAGCGCCGTCACCCAAGACAACACCAGCGTGCCCATGCGCGGCCGCATGTCCTGCATCCAGAAAAACGGCATGGTCTACACCTTTATCGGCCTGACCCAGCGCAATGTTTTCCAATCCCACGACCCGAGCATCTTGACGCCGATTCGCACCTTCCGCAACCTCAACGATCCCCAACACCTCAACCGCAGACCCGTACACGTGGAAGTGGTTAAAGTAGGCGCCGCCACCACCATGGGCCGTTTCCTCTCCCAACACAACATACCCCAGAAACTCCACAAAGAGGTCCTGCTCCTGAACCTGATGAAAACCGGCACCCAACTCTCTCCCGGCCAACTGATCAAGATAATAAGGTAGGGGCGGTTCGCGAACCGCCCCGGCCATTGGCGAGAGGCGATGGGCAATGGGCAGGAGTACTTGGGAGATGCGTAGGAAGGTCTTCTGGGAGAGCTTGTAGGGGCACTCGGGAGCATGCGTAGGAAGGTCTTCTGGGAGAACTTGTAGGAGTACTCGGGAGCATTCGTAGGAGGATCTCCTGGGAGTATCGGTAGGAGGATCAGGAAGTTCTTGTAGGGCTTTTACTTTAGACTTTAGACTTTCAACTTTCGACTGAGCGCCTTCGCCTCTAGCCTCTTGCCCTTGGCCCCTCGCCCGTTTCTTCCTGCCTCCTGCCACCTTTTCAACTTCTTGCCTCTCCAACTTTCCAACTTTCTAAAATGACGCTCGCAAAGCGAGCAAATGACTTAATGACGCGAGCGTAGCGAGTAAATGACAAGCTTATCCTAATGACTGGTATTGCTTTCGTTTCGAATTTTGAACATTTGAATTTGGAACATTGGAATTTGTTTGGGATTTAGAATTTGGGATTTCGAATTTGAGATACGGTGACAGTCCCTTCGCCTCTCGCCTCTTGCCCCTTGCCCCTGGCCTCTAGCCCTCCTCTTGATAATTCCTTGCCTGCAGGCAATAGAGGTGATAATAGCGGCCCTTGCGCGCCATGAGCTCGGCGTGGCTGCCCTCCTCGATAATGTGACCGTCGTCCAGTACGCAGATGCGGTCGGCCATGCGCACCGTGGAATAACGGTGGCTGATCAGGAGCGCGGTCTTGCCCCGCATCACCTTGCGGAAGTGGGAAAACAGTTCCGCCTCCGCTTCCGGGTCCAGGGCCGAAGAAGGTTCATCCAGAATCACGATCTCCGCGTCCCGGAAAAAAGTACGCGCCAGCGCCACCTTCTGCCACTCCCCGGTGCTCAGTTCTTCCCCCTCCTCGAACCACTTGCCCAGGGGCGACGCGTAGCCGCGGGCCAGCTTGGCCGCCAGTACGTCGGCGCCGGCCTTGCGCGCGGCGGCTTTCACGGTATCCATGCCGCTGTCCGCACCGATATTCCCCAGGCGGATGTTTTCCTCCAACGTCATGTGATACTGAATGTAATCCTGGAAAGTCACTCCCACCTTGCGGCGCCACTCCCGGGGATCCACGTCGCGCAAATCGATTCCGTCCACCGTGATGCGGCCATCATCCGGGTCGTATAATCGACACAACAGTTTAACCAGGGTGGTTTTGCCACAGCCGTTGGCACCCACCAACGCCACCACTTCACCCGCATCCATGCGAAAATCCAGGTCGCGAATCACCGGTTTGTTGCCGGCCGGATAAGTGAAGGTGACTTTTTTTAGGCGCAGGCCCCGGCGGATGGGTGTGGGCGTCACACGGGGGGATTCAGGCAGGTTGATTTCGGGTTCCAGATCCATGAACTCATGGAACTGGGTCAGAAAAAGGTTGTTTTCATACAAGCCCACCAGCCCGCCAAGAACGGATTGCAAATACCCGATACCGCGCTGAAATCCCTGGTAGTACATGACCAGGGCGCCCACCGAAATGGCACCGCCCACGGTACTCCAGGCAATGTAACCGACTGCGGCAAACATGGCGATTGCCGAGGTCCCGCGCGCCATAAGTTCATACTTGGCTCTGGAACGGAACAGGGCCAGGCGGTTTTTACGGATTACCTTGCGCAATTTCTGGAAACGGCCGCGGATCTCTTCTCCCAGTTGCAACAGGCGCATCTCCTTGGCAAAGGGCTGGCCCGTCAACATGAAATGATAGTACCAGGCGCGGCGTTCCATGCGGGTGTGCTCCACCTGAAAATCAAACATGCGCTGGGAAAAGCGCAGCCTCACAAAGGTATTGGGCAAAGCCGCTACTAATAGCACCAGGCCGATCCACCAGTTAAAGGCGAACAGCAACGCCAGGATGCCCGCCAAGGACACCAGGCTGCGTGACATCTGGATCAGGCCGTTCACGATCTGCAACGGCCGGCTGGCGCCCGCGCCCTGGGCGCGGTGCATGGTTTCAAAATACTGCGCGTTCTCGTAATAGGCCAGGTCCGCTTCCATCGACTTTTTGTGAATCATGTCCGAGACCGCGTCCGTAACCTTCAAGCCCTGGGCCTCCGACGCCAGCGAAGCCACCGAGTGCACCAGCGCCTGCAGAAGCGCGAACACCCCCATCAACACGATCCAGAGCAAGGCGCCTTTGAACGCGGCGGCTTTGTCCGCCGCGCCGATCCCGGCACCCACGGAATCCACAATCTGCTTGATTAAAAAGAGCTGGACCAGGGGAAAAAGCCCTTGCAGGATCACCAGTGCGCCGTTAGCCAGGGTCAGTCCCGGAGCGATGCGCCACACCAGCTTGATGGCCTTGTCCAGGCGCAGGGCGATGCGGATGCGCTCACGCATTCCGCGTGGACCGGCTTTACCCGGCTGCATTGGTATTCCCTCCGGCGCTCACTAACCCTTTCACGCGTCGCCACAACGCGAATAGCAACCGCTTCAATTGCAGTTTTCCCAGAACCAGGAAAGCCAGCCTTCCGCCCTTTCCCTGCCAGGGCCAGAAGCAGCGACGACCGTCACGCTCAAGCGCGGTCACCACCCCCAGGATATGCTCGTCCATCACTTGGCCGTCCGCCACCCCCACCCGGTCGCCCTTGATGAGGAAGCTTCCTTTGTGCCGCCGCGTCACGCGGTGAACCACCAGGCGACCGGGACCGGGAAGACGGCAGGCAACCACCTGCCCAACCCGCGGTTCACCCCGCAACAATGGTGAAATCATGACCACGTCTCCATCGCGGATTGATGGAGCCATACTCTTTCCCGCGGCCCGGAACCGAAAAGGAACTCCCCGCTCGATTACGGCTTCCATCAGATCAGCGGTCGCCCTTGATGAAAGCGAAAGTACGGGGCACTCGTTCCGGGTAACATTCATTCGGCTATTATAACGGCGATTGACCCGCGCGTGAAGGGGAAAACTAAAGTGAAAAGATAAAAGTGAAAAGTAAAAACCCTACGAGAACTTCCTGGTCCTCCTACTGATACTCCCAGAAGATCCTCCTACGAATACTCCTGAGCGCCTCTACAAGCTCTCCCAGGATTCCCCTACTTTCTCTCCCGAGACCCCCTACAAGGACTCTCAGCCCCTGGCCATCCCCCGGTTCAATGACGCTTGCGAAGCAAGCTAATGACATGAGCGAAGCGAATAGATGACAAGTGTATCGAATGACAGGGTATCTGAATGACAAGCACGCTTTTGTTTGGTTCATTTGAATTTGGATCATTGGGATTTGTTTGGGATTTAGAATTTGGGATTTCGGATTTAGGTCCCCAATGACGCTCGCAAAGCAAGCAAATGACAAGTGCTCCTGGTTACCCAATGACCAGATTTTTTATACTTTCGACTCAGTGCTCCTGCTCTCGCCCCTCGCCGCTAGCCATTCGCCGAGAGAAGCTCATCTAGCTCCTCCCAGAACCGGCCGTTCAAACTGATCCGCAAACGATAAACCGGCAGTACCTTGGCCACCTCCACGGCGCTGTGAAACCGCGCAAGATTCACCTCACGGACAACATCGTCATCCATACCCCCAGTCGCGTACACCAGGGTCTGACCGCTCACATCCACCAGTTCACTCACCGCCTGGTTATGCGAGAGGAATTCCAATTGATCCTTCTCATATTGAGATAACATGCATATCAAGGCCACAGGCACTGCTTGGGAAACGTCCCACGCTCCCTGCAGATCCCCCAGGCGCAGGCGGCTCAAAGTGGGCCAGGCATGCGCCCAATACCCGCCGTCCCTTCCTTTAACGATCAAACACATGTCATCACTCAATGCGCGCCAGGGGGCAGGCAAGCGCCCGGCGGCCGTACTTTTGCCCACGCCGCCGGGACCCGCCAGGATCACGCCCGTACCGTTCTTTTCCACCAGGGCCCCGTGAACCAGCAATCCGCCGTTGCGTTCACAGCCACGGGCCACGACCCCGGCAGCCCGGATCATTGCCAGCCCCATCTTGCGTTGCGAGGTCATCGGCCCCGCTTCGCAGATGGTTCTGCCTTCCAGTTCAATCGGAAAATCTTTTCGGGAAACACCTTTGGGCATGACGCGGATCAACACTTCTTTAATATCCGGCGATATAGAACGCGAACCTGTCAACTCCGTTTGTGTTGACAATCCCATGACGCGGGCCAAAGTCGACAAAAAAAGATCCGCGCCGTCTCCTTCCGCATAAAAACGCCAAAGGTAACGATCGGCCGTAATCAGTTCAATATTTGATTGGATTGATGAATGAATGGTTGTATTCCGGCTTAATGAACTTAATAATTTTATTAATTAAACAAGATTCATGCACTGCGCATCTTTAACTGAATGGGTTGCCGCCAGCACCACAAGAAGTGCCTGCGCTGCCTCCAGCGCCACAATTGGTGCCTGCGGTTTCTCCAGTAGAACATCTGCCATCTGCCAGGGCTCCCGAATTACACCTATTCCCGGCACTGCTTCCAGCAATACAAGCAGATTCCGTAAATGTTGATCCTGTTTCGCACGCGCCCTGAACAACGCCAGACAGAGAAAACGACCTGGGCTTTTCATAAGCGGGCTTCTTTTTATCTCCTCGATTTCCCATAAAACAACTCCAGATCTGGAATGATTATAGCAAACCAGCCCTGTCAGTGCAAAATAAGGGGATTGAGCGCAAAAAAACAGTTTCCAGGTTGCCCCTGATGCCTTTGACTTTCGACTGATGCATTGCTTCTACGCCGCGTTTCCCCCCTGCTTGCAAGTATAGACGGCGTTGTCCCCTATCTTGCAACTGCTGTCCGCGTATGCCCCATTATCACAATTGCCCCCGGCACTGGTGCCCGTTTTGCATCGGCTCGGCGTGTATGTAGCCCCGGCTTCACAAGCGCCCTGGGCCACGCCGGACAGCACGACAGACCGCGGTTTTTCATAAGGCAACTTTTTCACACCGTTTCCTTTTTCCATCACAGGCTCATTTATAATATAACTATAGCATTCTGGCTACAATTTGTAAACGACACATCCCCAATGAACACCCCGAAAGGTTGAGTTGATGGGTTTTGGTTACCCGGACAGTTTTTGTTATTGACTATTCATTATGGAAAAGTCGGAGCAAAGAGAAATTTTCAACCACATCCTGCACTACTGCCAACTTCCGGTTGACTTCATCCATTTCCAACCTGTTTTGCAAAGGTTCACAGAAAAACCCCAGGCACAACAGACTGCGGCAACCCGCATCCAGGCGGCAGCCGTTATCCCAGAACGCGCAGAAATTTCTGGCACGATTAGTTAAATCGGGTTCAGGAAACTTTGAATCGCAACGGGCCAACAGAAAGTCTTCGAAATCGAACCCGCCGATTGAACGGGCAATATAAATCTTGAGTTTGGATGAATACAGTCGACAACATGTCCCGTACTCACACTGCGGGCACTCGGCTTTTACCGCCGGCAGGATCAATTCCTGCAATTCCCGGACCGCCTTTTTGTAAGCCCGGGATTTTTCGCGCAGGTACGCCAGGTTGTCATCTTTCAGCAACCGATAGGCCAATTCAAAACCGCGGTACTTTTCAATGGCGGCATCCGCATGTTCGATCATTCTATCTTCTGCTGTAATCATTGTCCTATTCGCAACTTTTCAATCATACCTGCAGGATTGAGCTTCCGGGCAGCCTTACTCAATTCCCGTTTTGATTCTACTCCATTTGTAGCATTGCGTATACCCCAGGCCCTTCACTACTTATCCGCCTTCGTGCTTGTGATGAGAACTCGGCAGAACTTGTGATGAAGCCCTCGTGGTCCTGGTGATAAGGACTCAGGAGAACTTGTGATGAAGAGTTTGAGAGGACTGTGATAATTACCCTCAGGTTTTTTTCTACCTTCTACCTTCAACGTTCTACAGGGCGGTTCACGAACCGCCCCTACCCCTGCCTCCTGCCTTCCTGTCACCTTTTGCAACTTCTTCCCTCTTCAACTTTTCAACTCTTCAACTTCCAATAATGACGCTTGCGCAGCGAGTTAATGACAAGCTTATCCCAATGACTGGTA